>Ga0316193_10000266_pt1 | contig 31143 bp, 27 predicted proteins | sample MerIslsedime2_MG_FD_207735 | JGI IMG/M metagenome (GOLD analysis project Ga0316193, IMG submission 207735) | Coastal sediment microbial communities from Maine, United States - Merrow Island sediment 2 | ecosystem: Environmental > Aquatic > Marine > Coastal > Sediment | place: USA: Maine... | reverse complement strand
TAGCTCCGGGCATCGACGTAGAGATTGCGATCGAGGGGTGGACGAGATCCGGCTTCTTGCTCCAGACGGAGAATGTGACCCTCGATGGGTAGCTCGATGCCCGACCTCGCTTCAGGAGTGAGGAGGCGATTTTGAAGCTCGGTGCTGGCGAACAGGCGCCAGCGGGCATGTTCGAGCTTCGGGTCCTGGGCAAGGCCCTCGGCAAAGCGGATGATCTTGTTGACGAGTCCCTTCTTTGCGGCTCGAGGGCGCAGACCCCTCATCCATGGCTCGAGAATGCCGGAGCGCAGGGGGCCGGGAACTGACTGCCACGCTCGGGCGGCTTGCTGTGCAACGTAGGTCTCGTAACCGCCGAACAGCTCGTCGCCACCGTCACCAGTCAAGACGACCGTCACCTCTTCTCGGGCCAGCTTCGAGACCAGGTAGGTCGGGAAGATGGAGAAGTCGCCGATGGGATCGTCGAAATAGTGCAGCAGCTCTTCGAACAGATCGCCGATCTGGGGTTCCAGTATCTCGATGCGATGGGAGACGCCAAGATGATCGGCGACCTTGGCGGACCAGGCGGTCTCGTCATAGCTCGGGTCGGCGAAGCCGATGCTGAAGGTGCGCGCCGGCCCCATGTGCGCCACGACCAGCGAGCTGTCAACGCCGCCCGACAGGAAGGCTCCGAGCGGCACGTCGCTCACCAACTGGCGCTGGACCGACCGATGGACCTGATCATCTACGGCCTCGATCCACTCCTCGGTGGAGAGCTCTGTTCCGGCCGCCTTGCTTGAGGGGATCTGCCACCAGTGAGCCTCACGAATCTCTCCGGAAGCCGTGCTGAGGTTCAAAAGAGATCCCGGATCGAGCTTGTGGACTCCAGCGAATAGAGTCGCCGGTCCTGGAACGTATTCCCAGGCCAGGAACTGGGCGAGACTGTTCAGATCGACTCGCGGTTGCACGAGCCCCGAGGCAAGAAGCGACTTGACCTCGGATCCGAAAACCAGGTGGTCGCCCGTCAGTGCCAGGAAGAGCGGCTTGATTCCGAGTCGGTCTCGGACGAGAATCACGCGTCGCTGTCTGTTGTCGTGGAGGGCGATCGCAAACATGCCGTTCAGATGAGCCGGGAAGCTCTCGCCGTACTCCTCCCAGAGATGCGCGATGACCTCGCCATCTGTGGCCGTCGCGAAGATGTGCCCCTGGCCTTCGAGTCGCTCTCGCAGCTCGCGGTAGTTGTAGATCTCGCCGTTGAAGACCAGGCTGACCGACCGGTCTTCGTTGAACAGCGGCTGGTCGCCGCCGGCGAGATCGATGATCGACAGGCGCCGCATTCCGAGCCCCACCTGGCCCTCGAGAATCGAGCCCTGACTGTCCGGGCCACGGTGGACGAGGGTGTCGCACATCCGAGCGATCTGGTCGGCAGTCGGGGGTCTTACCCCGGGGAACGCGACGATCCCGGCAATTCCGCACATCAGCCGATGGCCTCGAGGAGCGCCTTGATCTTGGAATCGTAAGCAGCGCGCGAGTAATTCTCTTCGTAGAAGGCGCGGGCCGATTCTGCGACCCGGTGACTCTCATCGGGGTTTGCCAGGGCAGACTCGATAGCTCTGGCGAGCGCCGCCGGCTCCGGATCCGCCAGGAAACAGATGGCCCGGGAAAGAACCTGAGTGTGAGATTCGATTCGGGTCGCCACCAGAGGGATGCCAGAGGCCAGAATCTCGTAGATCTTGAGTGGGGTGTTGGTACCTCGCAATCGGGGTGAGACCACGACATCCACCTCGGCGAGGAGCCTGCGAGCCAGGTTCTGGCTCAGGCGTCCCGTGAGCAGACAGGCGTCGGTCAGGTCCAACTGCCGCGCCGTCGTCTGATACTTGTCCACCTGCTCAGGGGTACCACCGACGATCAAGAGGAAGGCCTCTGGAATGGACTTTTGGAGGAGTGCGAAGGCCTCCAGAAGGAGATCGATTCCCTGGTAGGTTTCGAGGGTGCCCACATAGCCCACCGTCGGGCGGCCCGCCGGCAGATCGGAGAGATCCTCCTCGGTAGTCTCCAGAGAAGGGGAGGAGGGGGCAGTTCGGACCTCCTCGAATATCGAATTCTCGATCAGGAAGAGGGCACCGGGAATCTTCTGAGTCCGGACCCTGTCGGCCAGCGCCGGGGAGATCGTGATCACCGCATCGGCCTTGCGAAGTGCCCAGTCCTCGAGCCTCTCGAACAACCCGATCAGGATTTTGGAGCGGGTGAACTCGAAGTTGGACAGCTGCTGCGGCAGGCTGGAGTGCATGTCATAGACCAACTTGTAGGAAAGGAAGGGTTTCGCGAAAGCTGCCAGAAAGACCCCCTCCTCGTGGGCATGCACGAAATCGTAGCGCCGGAAGAGCAGGCGCCAGCCGGTCAACGCAAAGAGGAAGATGTCGTGGAAGAGCTTGAGGAAAGAGGGGCCGATCTTGATGTCGCCGAGGAATCGAAACTCCGGACCGCGAATGATCGAGACGTTGGGTAGGTCGACATCCTGGCCCTGGCCGTAGGTCATCAGGTCGAGCTCGACGCCCATTTTCGACATCACCAGGCAGCGGTGGTAGACGCTGAAGGGCGTCCCGCGTGGGCTGAAGAAGGGCTGGGGAGCGATCACCAGGCCCTTCATCCCTGCTTCCTTCTCGAGCGTTTGCGAATCTGCATCGCCACCTGGTTGCGGACGAAGCGAGGGGTCCCGAGTCCGGTTCCATAGACCTGCAGCGGTGCTGCTGTCTGGGCGAGCAGCCGCAGGAGATCGGTGGCTGGCCTGAACGGATCCAGCGGCTTGTCGAAAACGACTCCGAAAGACCCGGCACGCGATTGTTCGCGTGCGAAGGGTAGAGGATCGGAGCCGGGAAGATTGCGAATGCCCATCGCAGCGGCACCTCGAAAGATGGAGGACTTGCGTATCAGCGCAGCGCGACCGCCGTTGTCGCCCAGAAAGAGCCCGCTGGGGGATTGCTCCTTCAGGACCTCGACGAGAATTTGGCGACGGCTCGAGTGCCACTTGCCGAATCCCCATGGAATGACTGGGATTGCTTCGGCCTCGCGGACGCGGTCCAGCGTCGCCTCGAGGCTGTCGCCGTCAGGCAGCTCGACCGCGCAGCCCAAGGCCAGGACTTCGAGGCGCTCCGAGGTGACCAACTGGCGTCCTGCGACTACCAGCATGGTTCGCTTGGACGGCGAGGCTACAAGCAGGGACCGTTCCTCGCCTGTCGCTTTCAGAGTCAGCTCCGCTTCCTCTCGACTCCCCGCACGCCGCCGAAGATCCGCGAAGCGATTCTCTCCGCAGCTTTCGGTCAACATCAGGATTCCGCAAGGAGAATCTTCGAACCCCAGTACGAGACCTGCCGAGGCGAAGTTCTCTGCCGCGGACGTGAAGAACCTCTCCTCGTCGAAGCAGGGGTGGAGATGAACGTGACCGTCGATGAGAAAGGGAGGTCCGTGGAATTCCATGCCGGGCTCAGAGAGTCTACCTGGGGGCCCAACCGAGCAGCTCATGGGTCTCGGCGAGACCTCTCGTCAGATCGTATCGCGGCTCGAACCCCAACAGGGATCTGGCCCGTTCGGTCGAGAAGGCTGTATTGCCGGTGAAGAATCTCAAGGATCGACGTGAGATTGGCGGCTCCTTACCCAAGGGCAAGAAGGCTGCTTCCGCCGTGACGGCGGCCGCCCAGAGAAGTCCGAGAGGCACTGAACGAGGAGGCTTGGCGCCAGTGATCTTGGCGATCTTGTCGACCAGGTCTCGGATCGTCGTTGCCTCCTGGTCACCGACGATCATGACTTCCCCCGAGGCCGCCAGGGAGGTCTCGGCAAGCAGAAAGGCGTCGATCATGTCGCGGATATAGATACAGTGGCGCAGGGTCCCTCCCTGGCCGGCAACGACGAATCGCCCCTTGCTGATTGCCCTGAACAACTTCTCAGTGCGGCCACAACCCGGGCCGTAGACCCAAACAGGTCTCAAGACAACTACCTGAAGCTCTCCGGATTTCCCTTGCTCGAGCACAGACTTCTCGCCCTCGAGCTTGGACCTCTCATAGGTCAGCTTGGGTCGACAGATCGTTGTTTCGTCGGCGGGAGGATTCTCGATCCTGCCGAATACTCCAACGCTGCTGCAATGAACGAATCGCTGGACACCAGCGCGGTTGGCGATCGAGACCAGGTTCTTTACCGCATCGACGTTGACCTGCTGAAATTCGGTCTCGGGTGTCGAGGCGCCGAGGTGGGCCGCAGCGAGGTGAAAGACGGTGCCGACACCAGCAAGTGCCTTTTCGACGGCCTTCTCGTCGCGGATATCGCAGGTGAGAGTTTGTAGATCCGGGGTACCCGCAAGGCGCTGGATCCGGTCTAGATTCAGGTCCAGAGCTCGAACCGCTCGGCCCGCCTCCAGGAGTGCTTCGGTGAGGTGGCTGCCGATGAAGCCTCCCGCGCCGGTAACGAGTACCTTGCCTTCCGCCATCGGTCCGAGTCTCGTCTCACGGACGCCGGGCCACGACCGAGACCGCGTAGCCGGTGAGGAAAAAGAGAAGTCCGTCGAGTCTTGTTACAGCGTAGAGAATCGGGAAGACACGGGAGTAGAGCTTGAATTGTCTGCCCATGGAGCTCAGCTCCTCGGACGATCCGGGAGCGATCCGCCCTTCGGGTCGCACTTTCTTCGATTTCTTGGACAGGACCATGACGTAGGCGAAGTTGATCGTGAGCTCGATAAGCTCTGTGAAGAAGCGCGAGTAGCTCCCTGAGCTGGTCGGCTGCAACCCGACCTCCCTCAGCATGGACTGGTGCTGACTGACAGTGTAGCCCACGACCCTGTGTCCGTACTTGTCGGGCGTCATTCCAACCAGGTTCTTGAGCACCGTCAATGGCCGCCAGTTGCCCCCGTTGGGAGTCGTAACGACAATCATGCCGCCCGGCCGCGCGACGCGAAAGAGCTCCCGGTTGAAAGAGTCGCAGTCGTCCAGGTGCTCGTGAACGTCGATGCTCACGACGACATCGAAGCTGCCATCGGCAGCTGGAATCGATTCTGCGTCTCCAGCCAGAACCGAGTCCCCGAGGAAGGTCTCGACCTCGGGTATCTGGTCGGGCTCGTTCTCGACCCAGGTCCAATCGCCGCCATGGGAGCGGAAATGGTAGTTGAGGGCGCCATTGTTGTCGCCGTTGGTAATCAGGAGACACTGTTTCCCGACGACGTTGCCGATCTGCTCGAGCAGGAGGTTCAATTTCTGCCTCTTCTTCAGCGACCTGGCGAACATCTCGAGCTGCCAAATAGGCTCGGTCTTCGGAAGGGGCTCGCCAGTGTGCGAGCCGTCACCAGAAGCGTTCGAGTGAATGGAAGAGACCATTGAAGGTGCTGGAGGTGTGCGAGAATATGCCGCCAGACGCAGGAAATCTACCATGAAGATTCACTCGCAGGTGAACCACGACGTGCAGGCCTTGAAGGGGAAGCTTCCTCTTTGGCGGAGGCTCATGAACCTGGCCATCCTGGTGGGCGTTGTCGCGCTGGCGGTTCGCTATGTGGACTTCACCCAGGTCTGGAAGTTGATCATCTCGGCCGACTGGCGGTATGTGCTCCTGGTGCTGGCCCTGGCAACCACGAGCCGATTCCTGATGGCCTGGAAGTGGCACCGACTGCTGGTGGCCGCGGAAGTACCAGCCGGCTTCGACTGTGCACTCGGAGCCTACTACCGAAGTTCCATGGTCAGCCAGGTACCCTTCATGGTCATCGGAGCCGACCTGCTCCGCATGCATTGGATTGGCAGCCGCTTGGGGAAACGCGCAGTCGTGGCCGCCACCGTGGTCATGGAAAAGGCCCTGGGGCTGATCTCAGCTTTCTTTCTTGGAACGCTCGGTCTGAGTCTCATTCTGGCAGCCCATCGAGCCGAGAAACAGAGTGTCGCATTGATAGTGGTTGGCCTCGCTGGGCTTGTCGTGAGCCTGCTTTTGCTGGGCCTGTCGCTACAGGAGGGCCTTCATCTGCGAATGCTGCGGGTCGTCTCGAGACTGGCGCCGGAGCGCCTCGGCAGCATCCTCGAGAGGCTCTCGGGAGCGTATCGGCTGGTCGGCGGCAAACGCTGGACGGTTCTCCGGGTTCAGATTCTGACGATCCTCGAGCACATCGTTCAGTTCCTGATGCTCTACTTCTCTGGACGAGCCATTGGCGTCGAGCTCGAGATGCCCCTTTTTCTGGCAGGCATCAGTGTCGCGGCGATGGTGCGGCGGTTGGCTATCTATGTGGAGGGCTGGGGACTGGCGCAGGCGGCTTCGGTCCTCGTGTTCACGATTGTGGGCCTCACCGTCGAGCAGTCTTTGTCCCTTTCTCTGTTGGCCGATGCGATAGCGATCGCCGCATCGCTTCCTGGGCTCGTTCTGCTGGTACGGGACGCAGTGGCGTCGTCGGAAGCTTCACCGGTCGAGACCTCGAGTGGCTTATGACGCGGAGAAGCCTGGTGGGATGGTTCTCGATTGCCGCGGTACTGGGACTGGCGTTGCTTGGAGCTGTCTCGGCGCACCGGTATCTTTGGAAGTTGCGCAGACTCCGATCGAGATTGGAGGTCACGAGCCTGGTTGATCTGCGAATCGGAGCCTACCCGCCCGATAGCAAGACGGAGATACGTCGCAGCGGAGATCTTCGGCTGGTGGCCAGGGAGTACCATCCTGCCGCATCACCCAGAGCCACGATTCTGTTGTTGCACGGGAATACTTCTAGAGGAAGCAACCTGGCCTTCTACAGAGTCCTCGGGCGCCGGCTGGCCGACGCCGGTTACCTTGTCCTGGCTCCAGACTTTGCGGGCTTTGGAGAGTCGGGAGATCCCTTCTCGATTCCCTACGAAGGGGGCTACAGCGGTGATTTAGACGTCCAGGCGTGGTTGGAGTACTTGTCCTCGGATCCTCGAATGAGCGGCATGGCGCTGTATGTCGTAGCACATTCGGCTGGCGTGTCGAGCGGCATGCCCGTCGGCCTGGGTGACGAGCGTGTCAGCGGCATCATTGCTATCGGCCCATCCCGGAGGGTGATCGAGGATCTCGCGGATCCCGGCCGGGTTGAATACTGGTGGCGGCGTACTCGAGCCACGTACCGGGAAGTTTACGGTCGGGAATTGCCCGATTGGTACACCAGAGAGCGCTGGTTGAGCGAGGCCGCAGGCGAGGGAGCAGCCGTGGGATTGAAGCGCCCCATGGAGTACTATCTTCAACTCCTGCAGGCTCGGGGCCACCACCCGGTGCTGCTTGTCGATGGGGAGAGAGAGCCCGCGGCGGACAAGGATTACCTCGAGGCCTACTACGAGGCAATAGCCGAGCCCAAGGACTACCACACACTCGCCCGATCCGACCACTACTCCAATGTCGCCCATGTCGGCCCCTGGGCGATTTACGACCGGCAGGTCGTCGAGGACACAGTCTCTCTTGTTGACAATTGGATCAACGAGACCCTCGACGCGTCGGAGTCCGAGACTCCTGCCGATCCCTGATCGCAGGCCCGATCCCACCGTCGAGTGGCGGGGGCAAGTTTCTTCCGAACATTCGCTCAACTGAAGCGGTTGGACACGTGCCGGCCGGGGTGGATGGTGGCGCAGGCGCGCCCTTGGCGGTAGCCCGCGAGAGGGGAGACCGCGTTTCTCGACAGTCCGTTGTCTGGCTGTGGAGTTTTCCACTGTCGAGCCGGCCAACCGATGCGACCATCCATCTCATGCCGGTCAGCGACATGCTCCCATTCGCAGGTGCGCTGAGCTTACTCTCGTCCTATGGATACGTTCGCACTTGCATAGATCGCGATATCGAATAGACTTCGCCTCGCCGCTGGGGGGTGTGGATGTTGAAGCGCTTCCCAGCGTCTCTGCAATTAGCCCGCAACAACAACCCCCGCCACAAGCAGGAGTACCCGCAGCATGAACGAGTCGATGTCACAGGTTCACCCGAAATCCATCAATCGCATGCGGTTCGCACTCGTCGTCTCCATCCTGGTGCTATCCGCAGGTGCCGCAATCCCTGCCGCAAATGCCGCGGTCGGTCTTTGGGATCTGCACGAGATCGTGCTGACGAGTAGCAAGAGCTACGGCAATCCCTTTACGGGGGTCTCGGTCTTCGCCGACTTCACCTCACCGACCGGCAAGGCGATCCGAGTCTATGGCTTCTACGATGGAGATGGATCCGGGGGGCAGGGCAATCTGTGGAGGATCCGTTTCATGGCAGACGAAGTCGGAACCTGGCAGTGGGTGACCGTGGCTTCGGATTCCTCGAATGGGGGTCTGCACAACCGGTCCGGGTCCTTTGCCGTCACGGAGTCTGAAATCCCGGGACCGGTAGCGCCCAGCGACGAAAGCCCGACTTCTTGGCGACATGCCAACGGTCGCAGAGTCTTGTGGAGTCTGGGCTATGCAAAGTACCTGGCGGCCGCGGATCGGAGTCACCCGTGCGTAGGAGGCTGGCAGGGCTATCTCGACTGGTTGCAGCAACATCGTTTCAACGGCGTCTTCTTCGTCTTGCAGCCGACTGGGATCAACACCTGCTCGACCTGTTGGGACGGTGTCGCACCTTGGAGTGCACTGAATGGCGATCCCGCTCCGCGTTGGGGGCGGAAGATGAACAACAGTGTGGACTATTTCGTCACACCCTGGGCCAAATCGGGGAATCCCAACGAGTTCGGGGACTCATCCAGCAACGTCGACTTTGGACGTTTCTATCTGCCCCTTTGGCAGAACATCGATGCCATCGTTCGAGAGATGCAGCGCAAGGGGATGATCGCGCACGTCGTCATGTACAACGATGAGAGTTTCTATCCGGTGGAGAGCTCCGCTGACGAGCGGCGCTATTGGGACTACGTTCTGCGTCGGCTGGGTGGGTACTGGAATGTGGTGTTCAACGATGGCGTGGACCTCTTCGAGTATCGATCCTCGGGCTGGGTTGAGGAGTGGCAGCAGTACTTCGAGAACAAGGATCCCTTTGGTCACGCCCGCTCGTCGCGCCACGGTGACGATGACTCGTCGCTGGCCACCTTCCGCAGTGTTCAAGCGGCCAACCAGACGGCGCCGACCAGCGTGGGTTCATGGCGAGGCATCCTGGCCAGGACACCGGCCAAGCCCGTCACCGAAGACGATGGCATTCGGGCCGAGAAGGGATCGGGAATTCCGCCGGAGCGCTTTCGCCAGCTCGCTTGGTGGTCGGTCCTCGCGGGCCCCGGGGCTTTCGGTGCGAACTGGGCAGGGTCGTATGAACCGGGCAACTGGTTCTCGAATCTCGACTCCGGGGCCGAAGGCCTGCTGTTTGTCGAGCAACGCACTCGCTTTCTGATCGACTTCGATCCGGACAACCAGCTCATGGTTCCATTCTGGAAGCTCGACGTTCACGACGAGCTGGTGAGCGGCACCAATGTGTACTGCGTGGCAGAGCCAGGCAAGCACTATTTGATCTACCTCGATGAAGGTGCGCCCAGCCAGACGACTGTCGATCTGAGCGATACGACGACCGTGCTTCCGGCGACTTGGTTGAATCCGGACACAGGAGAGCGCCGGGATGCCGGGAGTTTCACGCCTGGATCGTCGAAGACGTTCACGACTCCATTTGGCCGCCCCGCTGTGCTGTACATAGGCGAAGGGGAAGACGGTGGACCGGGGGAAGACTTCGACCTCGTCTTCGCTGACGGCTTCGAGCCGGGCAGCACTTCTTCTTGGACCTTCGTAGCCAACTGATCGGATAGCTTGTAGACTGGCCAGCAACACGACTCGATTGTCAAAGTTGCAGCAGGGCGAGAGTATCGATCTGGTCGGTCGATCGCTCGCCCCGGTGGAGGCGTCTCCAAGCGCGAGCTGGAGCAGCGCACGAATGGCGCTGGGCCGTCGCGGTCATCTCATATGCGATTGCAGATATTTGAATTAGTCAGGGTGAACCTTGGCGCCTAAAATAGCATGAAGCTAGTCAAGTAACCGGGGTCTGCGTGAGAGGCCGGCTGCGTGGCGAAAGATCACATTCAGGAGGGCCAGTCCATTGATCCAGAAACAAGATCGAAGGCAATCCTCTCGTCACGAAGGTGAGTTTCGGAAGTGTTGGTCCCCGTCGCCGGGAGTGATTCTCGACGTGAGCACAGCCGGGCTGTCGATCGAGACGGTGAAGGGGATGAAGCCTGGTGAGTGGATCTTCGTGAATACCAGAATGGGCGGCAAGCAGGTCGGCATTCCGGGAGAGGTCCGCTGGATCCGACAGGTGGCCAGTACCCGAATCGGCAAACACTTGTCGCCGGTCTATCACGTTGGAATCTCTGTCTTTAGCGACGACGTGCAGCCTGAGTGGCACGAGCTGGTAGAGGACTGCGCCGCTGGGCCGGCCTCCGGCCCAAAGGCCAGGCAGTCCAGTCCCGAGTCGCAACCGACTTCTTCCTTGGTTTGGGATGCCGCCTCAGTGGACAGCTCCTCCGACTGACGTGACTGCCTCAGGGAACCACGGTGCGCAACTCGAGAGGCGGTGTCGGCCGAGGCACCGGGCTCTCTATCTGCGCTTTCATTCTCCGATGCCAGGCGAGATCGTCAACCTGAGTGAGTGCGGCATGGCGATCGAGACAGTGATCGATCTGCCGCCGGGTTACGAGCTGACATTCCGGCTTCGACGAAAATCAATCAGGCTGGAGTTGAGGGGTTGGATCCGCTGGTGTCGTCCTGCTCGAACCATTTCTACCTCGGAGGGCAAGGAGCTCAGGGTGTTTCACTCGGGGGTCGAGTTCGATGAAGGCACCATCTCGCTGGTCAGAAGGAGCGCCGATGTGCTGCCGCTCTCCGGTGATGCGGAGGGCGGCATCGGCGAAGGAGCGTTGGTGGGACGCCCCGGCTAGGTATCCGCATGCTCTGAAGGAGCCAGACCTAGAGCCCATCGATCCGCCGGCCCGGGAGGATCTCCTCCTGGCGCTGGCCTTTCCTGAACAACACTCCGCCAGGCTCACCCTCCAGCTTGATCTCCGGTCCAGCGACGACGATCATGCCGCCCTCCCGGATGGCGATGACCGGGGTGTAGTTCTCTTCCAGGTATTCGGTCAGTCGCTGTTCCCTGGTTTCGCCCTGGTGGGTCGAGTCGGGATCGGAGTCCAGGTAGTGGGGGTTGATCTGAAACGGAATCAGACCCAGCGCGGTGAAGCTCGCTGGCTGAACGATCGGCATGTCGTTCGTGGTCTTGATCGTGGGGCACGCGATGTTGGAGCCGGCGCTCGTTCCAAGGTAGGGCATGCCAGCCTCGACTCTGTCGCGAATCGGCGCCACGAGTCCGCGTCGCTGCAGCTCGCCTAGGAGCCGGAAGCTGTTTCCTCCTCCAATGAAGATCCCTTCGGCTTTGCCGACTGCCGCGACCGGGTCCTTCGTCTCGTGAATCGATTCGAGCTCGAGGCCCATCGATCGGAAGCGCTGTCGTGCCTGCCGAGCATAGGCGTCTCTATCGAACAGGGCGTAGGGGACGAAGAGGACGTTGTCTAGCCGCGCGAACAGCTCCAGGATCTGCGCCTCACAGTGCTCCAGGTAGCCGGAACCGTGGACTTTCGAGCTGCTGACGAGTAGTAGCCGCTTCATTATGGCTCCTCCATAGTGGATCACAGGGGAATGCAGCTTATCGGTCCCCTGAATCCGCCACAAGATGCGGTAGTGTGGACGGTGCGAGTCCGTTGTCTCGCCACGGGGAGAGTCGAATGAAACGCATGCTTCCGGCGATCTTGATTCTGATGGTCATTCCCGCCACAGGCTGCAGACAGGACTCGAGTCAGAAATCCCCAGCCTTGTCGGTAGAGCCCGAGGTCGAGGGATTGCCGGCTTGGCTTACCGGGCGACCGGCGGAGGCGCTGGACCGGATTCTCCTTCCGGAAGCCTTCCGCAGGGAGCAGGAGCGTCTTCTGGCTGAGGCCATGGCGCAGCTCGAAGCCCAACCCGACGATGTCGAAGCCCTGATCTGGGCTGGGCGGCGTCTTGGCTATCTGGCCCGATATCGTGAAGCGGTCGATCTCTATAGCCAGGGGATCGAGATCTTTCCTGACGAGCCACGACTCTACCGCCACCGTGGACATCGTCTCCTCACGCTGCGCCAACTCGACAGAGCGGCAGACGATCTGGAGATCGCCGCGCGTCTCATGATCCAGCTGCCGGACGAGGTGGAGCCCGATGGGCTGCCCAACGAACGAGGAATTCCCACGAGCACTCTGCAGTCGAACGTCTGGTACCACCTCGGCCTGGCCTACTACCTTCAAGGGAATTACCCTTCGGCCTGGAAGGCCTATCGCCAAGGGATCAGGGTTTCCGGCAATCCAGATATGCTGAGCGCCATGGCCTATTGGGCGTACTTGAATTTCATGCGCCTTGGGAGCTACGACGAGGCAGCCGATGTCCTGCTCGCCATCGACACCAAGATGGATATCATCGAGAACCACGACTATCACCGCCTTCTGATGGTCTTCAAAGGGAAGCAAGACGCTGAGGAGCTGTGGATGGAGGCGAGGACGAGTGGGAGCCTCAGCCTGGCGACGGTCGGATACGGGATCGGAACATGGCGCCTTTTGGAAGGCGATCAAGAGGCAGCTATGCTGATCTATACGGAAGTCCTCGAGAAGGGACAGCCTTCGTCATTTGGCTTCATCGCGGCCGAGGCCGAGATGGCACGCCTCCCAACGTTGCCAAGGTAGGGGAGAGGGACTTGGCCCAAGCCGCGCGCCTCCTCTGGCGGCTTTCCTGTATCGCTAGACAATGCGCTGGTCACGACTGAATGTGAACCACGAGCTGCCGTGGTCTGGCAGGTCGGCGGTGCTCCCACAAGTAGATACCTTGCCAGGTCCCGAGGACCAGACTCCCATCGGCGATAGGAATGGACAGGCTGCTGGACGTCAGGGCCGTCTTGATATGTGCCGGCATGTCATCGGGTCCTTCGGCGGTGTGGGTGTAGATCGGGTCCCGCTCGGGGACGAGGCGATCGAGCCAGGCTTCCAGGTCGCGACGGGCAGAAGGGTCGGCGTTCTCCTGGATGACGAGGCTGGCGGACGTGTGGCGCAGGAAGACTGTGCAAAGGCCGTCGAGCACACCGCAGTCCTGGACCACGGCCGAAACCTCTTCCGTGATCTCGTGAAGGCCCGGGCCCGTCGCTGAAATGGCGAGCTGCTGGATCATTTCGAGGAACCTCCATTCTCAGTTCGGTGATGCAGTAACTTATTGTTATATATGCATTTAGCGAGATGGATGTTGGTGCCGTCGGGCTCGTGGTGTATGGTCTAGAGAAGGTGCTGAACGATCCGGAACGAGTCGGTCCGGAGGAATAGTTGGCAGGCTGTCGCAGTTTAGCTGGACAGCCGATCGCGGGTGAAGGCGGGCCGCATCCAACTTCACTCCGAGAAGGGCAAACCAAGGTGGAATCCGTGATAGGCGACGGCGTTTCCTCGCAAGCGTTTTGCGCGCTGGGAGGCCGGTACAGGGTGAAGAAAGTACCGCGATGACACCCATCACCAAGCCCCGGGTGCTCATGATCGACGACGATCCCCAAGATCGTAGCCTGGCGCGCGTTGTCCTGTCTCGCCGCTTCCCCCAAGCTCAAATCCAGGAGATCGACGGGTTTCATGCTTTTGCCGCAGAGTTGCGCCGGGCCGCCTTCGATCTGGTCATCACGGAAATGCAACTCGTCTGGTCGGATGGGTTCGAGATTCTCGAGTCCATTCAGGAGGCCACATCGAGGATTCCCGTGGTCGCCTTCACCAACCTCAGGGACGAGGAAGCTGCCGTTCAGGGAATGAAGGCCGGTTTCGCCGACTTCGTCTTCAAGTCGTCCAAAGGCTATTTGCGTCTGCCCGAGGCCGCCGGTGAGGCGCTGGAGCGGGCAGAGCAGGATCTGCTGGTTGCGCGCAGTCAGCCCTGGTTGGGAACGCTGCTGGATCGAGCCAATGTCGGGGCCTTTCGGACGACTCTCGATCAGCGACTGATCGAATCGACTCCGGCCTTGCTGCGATTGCTCGGAGTCAGGAATGTGCAAGATGCGCTTCGACTCCGACTCCCAGAGCCCTTTTTCGCGGCGCAGGACAAGGAGGAGCTTCGAGAGCGCCTTGGCAATGAGCGGGCGCTGCAGTCACGAGAAGTCCAGCTGAAGCGCCCCGATGGAGGCAACGTCTGGTTGAGCCTGACGGAGCTGCTGCTGTTGGATGTCGATAACGAGATGGTCATCGACTCCCTGGTTCAGGATGTCAGCCACCTCAAGGCTCGTGAGGACGCCTTCCGAGGCAGGGTCGAAGAGCTCGAGCGGTCCAACGCCGATCTGAGCGAGTTCGCCTACATTGCCTCCCACGAGCTCCAGGAGCCGCTGCGCATGGTGGAGAAGTTCGGATCCATTCTGGCAGAGGACTTCGGGAGAAAACTGGGAACGGAGGGCAGTGAGCTGCTCGGGTTCGTCGTGGAGGGAGCCCACCGGATGCAGGGCCTCATCGATGATCTGCTGGCGCTGTCTCGCATCAACAGCGAAGGGCAGGATTTCGAAGGGTGCGAGAGTAGCGAGCTCGTCGAGCAGGCCCTGGTCAACCTCTCAGATCGTCTGGAAGAGAACCAGGCCATGGTGGAAGTCGAGCCTCTGCCAGCCATCGAGGCGGATGTGTCACAGTTGGTACAACTGTGGCAGAATCTGCTATCGAATGCGATCAAGTTCCGGGGAGTGGAGGCCCCTCACATCCGGATCGCTGCCGAGAAAGCCGAGGAGGAGTGGGTCTTTTCGGTCGAGGACAACGGCGTCGGCATCGAGCCCAAAGAGGCCGAGACCGTTTTCACCATCTTCCGACGACTCCATCCCGACCTTCCTGGAACAGGAATTGGATTGACGATCTGCAAGCGCATCGTGAACCGGCATGGCGGCCGGATCTGGGTCGAGGCGGGGCCCTCGGGTGGTTCGATCTTCCGTTTCACGATTCCTCTGCAGGAGACCGAGGCCTCTGCGGAAGAGGCCGAGGTCGTAGTTACCGACAACCCCGGGGAGGCGGAGACTTGAGCCAAGCTCCAATCCGCGTCTTGCTGGTTGAGGACAGCCCCGGGGATGCCCGCCTCGTCGATCGATATCTGAGCCAAGCAGAGCACGCCACCTTCGAGGTCGAGCGATTCGATCGGCTGCGCACGGGATTGGACCGCCTGCGCCAGGGGGGCTTCGACGTGCTGCTTCTCGATCTGACGCTGCCGGACAGCAAGGGGATCGAGACCTTCGACAAGGCCTTCTCCGAGGCGCCGGATGTGCCTATCGTCGTCATGACGGGGATCGACGACACCCGCCTTGCCCTGCGGGCGGTACGTGACGGAGCTCAGGACTATCTGGTGAAGCGTCAGGTCGACACCGCACTGCTGTCGCGGTCCATTCGCTACGCAATCGAGCGCAAACAGGCCCAGGAGAAGTTCCGGTTGAGCGAAGAGCGCTATTCACTGGCGGTGAACGGTGCCAACGACGGTGTCTGGGACTGGGATCTGAAGGTGGACGAGATCTTCTACTCGCCCCGCTGGAAGGCCATGCTCGGATACAAGGAGAAGGACATCGCAACCTCGCCGGATGAGTGGTTCAGCCGCGTTCATCCGGACGATGTAGAGCGCCTCCGCAAAGAGATCGAGTCGCATCTTTCGGGCAAGACGGAGCACCTCCAGAGCGAGTATCGAATGCGGCATCGGGACGGTGCCTACCGATGGATGCTGAGTCGAGGCGTCGCTCTGGGCGACGAGTCGGGTGATCCCTTCCGCATGGCGGGCTCGCTGACCGACATCCAGGCTCGGAAGATGACAGAGCAGCAGCTACTGCATGACGCCATGCACGACGCTCTGACCGGGCTGCCCAATTGGGCTCTGTTCATGGACCGTCTGGGCATCGCCATCGCGCAGTCACAGCGCCGCACGGATCACCGTTTCGCAGTTCTCTTCCTGGACCTCGACCGCTTCAAGAACGTCAATGACAGCCTCGGGCACACGATCGGGGACAGGCTTCTGGTTGCCATCTCGCGTCGTCTGCGCACCTTCCTTCGCCCTGGTGACACGGTCGCCCGCCTCGGAGGCGACGAGTTCGCGATTCTGGCCAACCCGATTGACGGGCCCTCCGACGTCACCAGGATCGCCGAGCGCATTCACGAGGAGCTGGGAAGAGCCTTCGACTTGGAAGGCCACGAGGTGTTCACCAGCACGAGCATCGGAATCGCCCTCAGCTTCGGGGAGTATGATCGTCCCGAAGAAGTCCTGCGAGACGCGGATACCGCCATGTACAGGGCCAAGAGCCTGGGCAAGGCTCGCCATGCCATCTTCGATCAGGAGATGCACAAACGAGCCGTAGAGCTGCTGCGTCTCGAGACCGATTTGCGGCGGGGGTTAGAGCGGCAGGAGTTTTGCACTCACTATCAGCCAATCGTGTCTCTGACCAGCGGTGAGATCGAGGGGTTCGAGGCTCTGGTTCGCTGGGAGCATCCGGAGCGGGGGCTGCTGCTCCCCATCGATTTCTTGAACGTTGCGGAAGAGACCGGCTTGATCGTACCGATCGGCTGGGGCGTTCTCAGGGATGCCTGTCGGCAGATCGCGGAATGGAATCGGAAGTTTGCATTGGCACGCCCCCTTGCGGTCAACGTAAATCTGTCGGGCCGCCAGTTCCTGCAGCCAGATCTCATCGATCAGATCGAAGAGTCTCTGAAGCAAGCGGATCTGGAGCCGGAAAGGCTGCGCTTGGAGATTACGGAAGGCATCATCATGGGGGATGCCGATGTCGCGGTCGTGAAGCTGGAGCAGCTCACCCATCTCGGTGTTCGGCTGCACCTCGACGACTTCGGCACCGGCTACTCGTCTCTGAGTCACCTACACAAGCTCCCCACGCACACGATCAAGATAGACCGGTCTTTCGTCAGTCGGATGAGCGCCACCGCCGCCGACGACGAGATCGTGGCGACGATCGTTTCGCTGGCGCGCAGCCTTGGCATGCGGGCCGCGGCGGAGGGCTTGGAGACCGCCGGCCAGTTGGAGAGGTTGCGCAGTCTCGACTGCGACTACGGCCAGGGCTTCTTCTTTTCGAGAGCCGTCGATCAGCAGGCGGCGGGCCAGTTAATCGCCAGCGATCTGCGCTGGTAAAACTACAAAACGGAGTGGAATCATGACGAGACAGACTCTTGTGCTGTTTCTGTTTGCTGCCGCGCTGGGTTGCGGAGCTCTGACGGCCGCGGACTCCTTCGATGCCTACTTCACCGGCTCGACCATGCGGCTGGATTTCTTTCACACCGGCACGGCCGAGATGGAGGAGATCAGCCTCGAAAGGGTGAGGATTGAAGGGGAGTGGCCGGGAAGTCGAGCTCAGCTTCTCGATTGGACCAACCTGGGCAAGTACCAGTTCGAGATCGTCGACCTGGCGAGCCAGAAGACGCTGTACTCCCGCGGGTTCGCCAGCATCTACGGGGAGTGGGAGACCACGTCCGAAGCTCTGAACGGGGTGGTACGCACGTTTCCGGAAGCACTTCGCTTCCCGGAGCCCAAGAGGCCCTTCCAGGTACGGTTGAGAAAGCGGGCGGCTAACCAGGCCTTTGTCGAGATCTGGACCTACACGATCGAGCCTGGATCGCGGTTCGTTCATCGAGCCTCCATTTCTCCGCAGAACGTGCTAACCGTCTTGCGGAACGGGGAGCCGGCAGAGAAGGTTGATCTGCTGCTGTTGGGAGATGGCTACTCGGCGACCGAGATGGAGAAGTTCGAGGCCGCCACGCGACGCTCCGTCGAGGCCCTGTTCGCCCTGGAGCCTTTTGCCTCTCGCCAGGAGGACTTCAACGTCTGGGGCATCGCTCCGCCGGCGGCAGAGTCGGGAATTTCTCGGCCTCGTTCGGGGTTGTTTCGGGATTCGCCACTCGGGGCCAGTTACAACGCGCTCGACTCGGAGCGCTACGTGCTGACCCTGCAGGACAGAGACTGGCGGGATGTCGCAGCGGCGGCTCCCTACGACTTCGTGATGATCTTGGTGAACAGCGAGAAGTATGGCGGTGGAGGCATCTTCAATCTCTACTCGACCGCGGCTGCCGGCTCGGATTTCTTCCCCTACCTGCTGGTGCACGAATTCGGTCACCACTTCGCCGGCCTGGGTGATGAGTACTACACCTCGGATGTTGCCTACGAGGACTTTCAGGGGGAGATGCAGGAGCCCTGGGAGCCGAACATCACTGCCCTGATGGATCCGGAGAATTTCAAGTGGGCCGACCTCGTCGAAGCGGGGATGCCTCTCCCGACTCCGTGGAAGAAGGAGGCGTTCGAAGAGCTGTCGCACTCGATCCAGGAGCGACGGCGAGAGCTTCGGAAGTCAGGGGCTCCGGAATCGGACCTCGAGCGACTCTTCAGCGAAGAGAGAGAACAGATGACGGCGTTGCTGGGCTCCGAGGCGTTTGCGGGCCAGGTGGGGGCCTTCGAGGGCGCCAGCTATCAGCCCAAGGGGCTCTTTCGGCCCCAGGCCGACTGCATCATGTTCACTCGGGACGAGGTCGGGTTCTGCGCCGTTTGCGCCCGGGCGATCAACAAGATCATCGATCTGTACACGCGATAGGATCGCGCCGACTTCTGGTCGGAAAAAGGAAGGGCCCCGAGTCTTCGGGGCCCTCGAACCGAAACTCGTTCGGGGTCAGATCAGTGGATCTCGATCTTGCGCGGCTTCGCCTGCTCCGCCTTGGCGATCTCGACCGTCAGAAGGCCATCCTTGAAGGACGCTTCGACCTTGGACGAATCGACCTGGGAGGGAAGACTGAAGGAACGGGAGAAACTGCCGTAGGCGCGCTCGACGCGGTGGAAGTTCTCGCCCTCTTCCTTCTCCTTGAGGCTTCGCTCGCCACTCAGGGTGAGGAGGTTGTCCTCGAGGGTGATGCTGACGTCGTCCTTGCTCATTCCCGGGAGCTCGGCCGTGAAGAGGTAGGCGTCTTCGGTCTCCTGCACATCGACCGGCGGTACCCAGGAGTTCTTCAGGTCCTCAGCCAGTTGCTGGCTGAAAACGTTTCCCGGCCAGAATGATCCTGGATTGCAGAGCCCGTCCATATCAGCGAAAAAGGGGTTTCGGATGGTCTGCGCTCGGCGAGGTTGGCGACGCACCAGAGTTGCTTTTGTCATGAGTGTCTTTCTCCTTTGACATCGGTGGATCAACGTTTTCTTCAAGCCACTGGACCTTGAATGAATCCTGGAAGTCCAAGCGGCATCATCATGAGTAGTAAACACTAAGAAACAGGAGATTATTTCTTGGTGCTCAACATATCTTAGTTTCTAGAACTAAGATGTTGTTCTATTCGAGGGCTTGGCGCCTGTGAAAGGCGCCGTCAGGCCTATTTTCAGTTGCTTCAATCTGAAAGGAGGGTCTTAGCCTGCATTGCTTCTGACCCCGCGAGCAGATTGTGGAAAGCGTCTGTCAGATCTGCGGGTTAGTTCCTTGCTTGGAACTCTGACTTTTCGGCCAGCTGCTGGAACAGCTCTTCTTCATCTGGAGTCAGCTGCTTGGGAACCACGATCCGGATCTTGGCATAGAGATCACCGGTCTTGCCCTTGGCGGATGGGAACCCCTTCTCCTTGAGGCGGATCTTCCGGCCGCCTGACGAGCCTGCGGGGATCTTCACGCTGATATCACCTTCGAGAGTCGGAACCTTGGCCTGGCCGCCGAGTGCAGCCTCCCAGGGGGTTACTTGAAGGGTTGTGAACAGGTCGTTTCCCTCCAGCCGAAAGCGGCTGTCCGGCAGGATTTCGACATTGAGAAAGAGATGGCCGCGAGTGCTGCCGCCTCTTCCAGCTCCACCCTGGCCGGGCAGTCGGATCTTTTGGCCCGCTCGGATGCCCTTGGGGATCTTGACGCGCAAAGTCCTGGCCCTTCCGGTGGTCGGATCGGTGAGTGTGATCTCTCTCTCGCCGCCGCTGGCGGCTTCCGCGAGAGCCAGCGAGATACTGGCTTCATGATCCGCGCCGGCCTGGTGGGTGGGGCCGGCCTGGCCGGTAGACCAGGTGGCCCGAGGACCGCCCTGTGCGGGGCCGCCGAATCCACCTCCGAAGAGCATGTCGAAGAAGGAGCTGAAGCCTTCGCCGCCAAAGTCGTGGCCGTGGCGGCTGCCACCACCTGCCCCGGAGGTGAACACCGTATACATGTCCTCGAATCCTGGTGGCGGAGAACCGGTCTGCTGGGCCTGCTTCCAATTCGAGCCGAATTGATCGTATTTGGCCCGCTTTCCCTCGTCCTTGAGAACCTCGTGCGCTTCGTTGATCTCCTTGAACTTGGTCTCTGCCTCCGGCGACTTGTTGACGTCCGGATGGAACTTACGGGCGAGTTTGCGGTACGCCTTCTGAATGTCGCCCGGAGAGGTGTCCTTGGCCACTCCGAGAGTGGCGTAGTAGTCCTTGTAGTCCAAGAGGTCTCCTTGAGCGTTCTCAACTGTCGAAAACGCTGATCCTTAACGCGCTCGTAGCAGATTTTACCTACTTCTGAGGGTTTGAGCAGCGATATCTTAGTGGCTAATCCTCATATCTAGTAAACCACAAGGACGACGTTTTCATTCCAGGAGCTGGAGCTCGAAAGGTGACTGGCACCTGGGAAGACGAGGCACGCGAGGAAACGGGTGGCACCTTTCGGGCCAGTTCGAAAAGTGGCTGGCACCTGGGAAAATGGGTGGCACCTGTCGAGATTGGGCAGGACAAGAAAAGGGGACGTGTCGGACACGTCCCCTCTTCGAGTGATCGATGTTTGCTGCCCTTCAATCAGGGTGCTTCCATATCGAAGGCCTCGTAATTCTTGGCGATCCACACGGTCCACTTCTCCGGAACCTCTTCCAGGGGGAAGATGGCCTGAACGGGACAGGCATCGATGCAAAGCCCGCAATCGATGCACTCCTCGGGATGAATAAAGAGCGCCTCCCATTCATCCTTGTCGTAGATGCAATCAACTGGGCAGACATCCACGCAGGCGGTGTCCTTCGTTCCGACACAAGGCTCCGCGATGATGTGGGTCATCGATTGAATCCTCCTCTAGCTCAGGACGAAGCCATCATCGGCCCGACCGGACTCTATTATACTGACCCACCCGGAGCGCTCAACCGGTAAAAGAGGAAGACCTCACTGGGAACTTCTGATTCCGACCGCAACCTGGCCTCGATGAAGGCCTCGATTCTCACCCGATTGGCATCGCGTGAGTTGATCGTCGTCACCGGAAAGGGCGGTGTCGGCAAGAGCGCCGTGTCCGCGGCCCTCGGTGGCCTTCTGGCCTCGAGTGGACGGCAGACGCTGATCCTGGAGATCGACCCGCGAGAGAACGTCCACCAGATGCTGGCTGCACCGCCGTCAGGTGGTGAGATAGTCCGGGTAGCTTCGAACTTGTATCTGCAGCACCTCCATCCGCGCACCGTTCTCGATCAACTCGTCAGGGAGCGCGTACGAGTCGAGTTCTTGACGCAACGGGTTCTGGACAGCCCCGTCTATCACCATTTCTCCGAGGGAGCTCCCGGTCTCAAGGAGATGGCAGTTCTGGGGCATGCCTTGTTGCTGGTGCAAGGCAGAGTTCCGGGTGCTCCGCCGATCGACGTCGTGATCGTGGATGCCCCGGCTACCGGACATGGGGTTGCCTTGCTCAGGGCTCCACGTCTCGTCTCGGAGGTCATTCGCCAGGGGCCCGTGGCCAGTATGACCAAGGAAGTGGCCGAGCTCGTGGCGAGTCCGCAACGCTGCTCGGTGGTCGTGGTGACCCTGGCCGAGGAGATGCCTGTCACGGAGGCCCTCGAGCTTCGAGCCGATCTGCAAAGCGCCGTGCAGCGGGAACCCGATCTTCTGGTGGCCAACGGCCTCTATCCGCGGGTGCCCGCAAGCGGGGTCGAGCCGACCGCATCAGAAGGTGCCCGTCGTCTCTGGTACCGCCGACGTGAGCTCAACGATGCAGAGCTCGAACGGCTGGACAAGCACTGGTCTGGCCCGCGAGTGGAAGTTCCCTTCTTCCCCCTGGATCGCGGCCCGGAACTGGTGTCGGAAATCGAGCGGGAGCTGCGGCAATGACTGAAGAGTCATGGCCTCCACTGATCATCGTCGTGGGTGCAGGAGGGGTTGGCAAGACGACCCTGGCGGCATCTCTGGGCCTGCTGTCGGCGGAGCAGGCGGAGGACACCCTGGTGATGACCTTCGACCCGTCGCTGCGGCTCAAGGACGCCCTCGGGGTGGGAGACGAGGCGAAGAGCGAAGAAGTAGAGGTCACGGGCCACTTGTGGGCGAGCCTCCTGGACGCCAAACAGACGTTCGATCAACTCGTGGAGCGCTATTCGCCGGACGAGCGGGCTCGGGACCGGATTCTCCACAATCGGTACTACAACCAATTGGCGGGCGGCCTGGCGGGGATCTTGGAGTACATGGCCGTCGAACGCCTCTTCGAGGTGTCGGAGTCGGGTCGATTCCAGCGGGTGGTCCTGGACACGCCGCCGACCCGACAGGCCCTGGATTTCCTCGAGGCACCGACGCGCATCGTGGGGTTCCTGGACAGCGGTGCTCTCCGGCTGGCGCTGCGCCCGTGGTTCGACGCCAAGGGACAACTCCGGCCGACCGCCAGGCTCGGACGATTGGGTCGACGGTTCGAGTCCTATCTGGACGAGGTCGTGGGTCTGGATCTCTTGCGAGAGATGGTGGAGTTCTTTCAAGCCTTTGCCCCGCTCTTCGACGGATTCCGCGAACGTGCCGGGCAGGTCGAGAAGCTGCTTCGCTCTTCGAGTACGCTCTTCGTGCTGGTAGCCGGGCCAGGAGAAGAGAAGATCCCGGACGCGCTCTTCTTTGCGCGCCGACTGCGAGATGCCGGCTACACTCTGGGCCCGATCGTAGTCAATCGCATGCATCCACCGGTTGAAGGCTATCAACCGCAGTCGGAGCTCACGGTGGAGGAGGTTGACGGCCTCGGTCTCTTCCACTGGCTCGGCGAGCGCGACGCGCGCGGCTTCCAGGAGCTCAGCCAGCTTGTCGGAGAGGACCACCCGCTGGTCGGACTGCCCTTGTTGGAGCAGGAGCCTTCCGACATCCCGACGCTGCGTCGGCTGGCCAGGCAATTCGAGGTTCGGCTGCAACAGACGGTGACAAAAGGCCGCGTCTCATCCTGAACGGCAACTCCCGAGCTTTGATTGCCGCAGTGCGGTATGCCCTTGACTGCAATGCCGCAGTGCGGTATAAATCGAGGGATGGGTCAGGCCTCGGTCTGAAAGATCGCGCTCGGGTACATGGGCGCGTCGAGCCAACGAGGAGCTAGTCATGATTCGAGTCGTCAAGCGGTACGAGAGTCGCAAGCTGTATGACACGGAGGAGAGCCGGTATGTCTCACTGGATGAGATAGCCGTGTGGGTTCGCGCCGGCCAGGAAGTGCAGATCATCGACAACCGCAGCTCGCAGGATGTGACGGCTCAGACCCTGACCCAGATCATTCTCGAAGAAGGGCGCAATGGCAGATCCAGCATCCCCGCCGATGTGCTTCGGGATCTGGTGCGCTTCGGTGAGCGGACTCTGACCAGCGGCGTCGAGCACGTACAGCAGAGCATGGACAAGATGGTCAAGGCCTCGATCGATCGCCTCGGCCCCGTGCGGGAAGCCCGTGAAGAGATGACGCGCCTCAGATCGAGGCTCGAAGAGTTGGAAGAGTCGCTTTCTGAGCTGGAGGTCTCAGGCGTGGTGGACGTGGCGGATATGCAGAGCCCGCAAGGCGAGGCTCCGACAACGAAGGCAGCAGCGAAGAAGACCACCTCGGCGAAACAGGCGAAGTAGTGGCCTGTGTTCGGAGACAGGCCTGTGGACCGGCTCGAGGGGTATTGACGGTTCTTCGAAGCATCCTAGTGATCAGGAAGAAACAGGAGATCGACAGATGACCAAGAAAAGCAAGACTGATGTCCAGAACGAGGTCGTACAGTCGGCCCAGAAGATCTGGCTCGCGGGAATCGGTGCCCTGGTCACCGCTGAGGAGGAGGGCTCGAAGCTCTTCAACTCGTTGGTCAAGAAGGGCGAGGGCTATGAAGCACAAGGTAAGCAGCGGGTCGGCGATGTCAGGGCTCGGGTCGAACAGATCGTTGGCCAGGCCGAAGGCTCGATGGAGAGGCTGGGCGATGCTCTCGACGAAAAGGTGGCTGATGCCATCAAGCGGCTCGGTGTTCCCAGTCGCGACGAGATCGCCCAACTGACCAAGAGTGTCGAAGAGTTGACCGTCAAGGTGGATTCACTCAAGGCTACCCCAAAGCAGCCGCAAGCCAAGGCGGCCCCAAAGAAGGCACAAGCCAAGAAGACGACGACATCGAAAGCCAACTAGACGGGTGGAGCCGATATGGCGAAGCCAAAGAGGCGGAGTGACCAGGCCGAATGTGGCGTCGGTCTGGCCTTGGCCGGTGGCGGGCCCGCAGGAGCGATCTATGAGCTCGGTGCCCTTCGAGCTCTCGAGGAAGCTGTCGAAGACCTGGACCTGAACAACCTCTGTGTCTATGTGGGGGTCAGCGCCGGTGCCTTCATCGCCTCCAATATCGCCAACCACTTGACCACCACCCAGATGTGCCGGGCTGTGCTCAAGTACGAGCCTGGTGACAATCCGTTCGCCCCGGAGACCTTCTTGACGCCGGCCATGGGTGAGTGGCTGCGGCGCGGCGCGTCAGTGCCCCGGCTGATTGTCGAATCGCTGTGGAAGTATGCCCGCAATCCGAGGGATTTGAGTCTGCTCGAGTCTCTGATGCACCTTTCGAGAGCCTTGCCGGTCGGGCTTTTCGACAACGAGCCAGTCGCCGAGTACATGGAGAGGATCCTCGCCTATCCCGGCCGGTCCAACGACTTCCGGCAGCTCGACACGAAGCTGATCGTGGTCGCGGCCGATCTCGACTCGGGGCAGCCGGTCCGATTCGGCGAGCCCGGTTTCGATGATGTGCCGATCTCCCTGGCCGTGCAGGCGAGTACGGCTCTGCCCGGACTGTATCCTCCCGTGGAGATCGGAGGGCGCCACTATGTGGACGGCGTCTTGCTCAAGACCATGCATGCCTCGGTGGCTCTCGACGCCGGCGCCGGACTCCTCTTCTGCATGAATCCCATCGTGCCCGTGGACACGGCGCAGGCGGTGAGCGAGGGAGCGATGAAGCGCGGCAAGCTGATCAATCGCGGGCTGCCGACAGTGCTGTCCCAGGCGCTGCGCACGATCATCCGTTCGCGCCTCGGCGCAGGCTTCGACGGGTACCAGGAAAAGTACCCTGAGGCGGACGTCTTTCTCTTCGAGCCGCCGGCCGACGACTACCGCATGTTCTTCACCAACATCTTCGCGTTCTCATCCCGGGTGATGATCTGCGATCACGCCTATCGGGCGATGCGGCGACAAATGCTGGAACGACGGGACGAGCTCGCGCCCGCTCTCGAGAAGCACGGGTTTCGGCTACGAGTCGAGTCCCTTGAAGACAGCGACCGGAGCATCTGGGACGGTGTCGGCTGGCTGGAGGATCGGTCTCCGAACGCGGTGCTGAAGCGTCTGGGCGACGTTTTGGAACGCCTGGAAGACGAAGTCGAGCAGAGAGCTTCCTGAACCCGCTACTCCCTGCCTCTGAGAGCCAGAATGATCCCGGCCCCGATGAAGGTGACCCAAACGGGCCAGGGGCCGTGTGAGGCCGCGACGATCGCGCCTGCCACCAGGCACGATCCGGCGAGAACCGTGCCCCGAATTCCGGCAAACGGGTTTTCCGGCTCTCGCTGAGTGGTCTGTTCGAGAACCTTCAGGCCTTCGGTAACCAACATCGGCGCCTTGATGAGGGCGTCCACCAGGTCCGGGGCGCCGCGCATCGTTTCCTGGGCGATGCGCACGGGACTGAACTGGTTGATGAAGATCTGGGTGATGTAGGGTTTCGAGACTTCGGCCACGTCGAACCCTGGCTGCAGGAGGTTTCCGACTGCTTCGAATGTGACCATGGCCTTGACCATCAGAACCATCTCGACTGGCAGATACATCCGGTAGTTGGCGGCCCGGCCGACCGACTCCATGATCAGCTGGGCAATCGAGAAGCCCTCGAAAGTCGAGTCCCGCTGCCACCTGCGGCAGATCTCCTCGACGTCACGGCGGAAGCCCTTCCGATCGCTCTTCCGCCCCCCCTCCGCGATGGATGCCAGGTAACGAGCTGCATTCGCCGCATCGCCCATGACCAGACAGTAGAAGTAGTACAGCAGGGTGCGGCGCAGGTCATCGTCGAAACGGCCGACCATCCCGAGATCGATGAAGCCATCCATGGGACCGGGTAGGACAAGCAGATTGCCAGGGTGGAGGTCGGCGTGAAAGAAGCCATCCCCGTAGAGCATTTGAATGATGGCGGCCGCGCCGATGTCGATGATCCGATCGCGCTCCTCCGAGCTCAAGGCCTGGACTGCGGGATTGTTCGGAGGGAGCCCAGGTAGGTACTCCATCACTAGCAGGCTCTCTGTGGTGAACTGTCGGTAGATTGCCGGAAAGACGACCTCGGGCATGTCCTTGAAGTTGGCGGCGAAAGTCTCGGCGCTTTCAGCCTCGTTTCGGAGGTCCACTTCTTTCAGCGTATAGGCGCAGAACTCGCCAATCATGCGCTTTGGCTGATACTGCGACAGAAAGACCTGGAGAAAGCTGCCAAGGATCCTCAGGAGCATGACATCCTGGCGGACGATCTCCCGAATCCCCGGTTTCACCAACTTGATGACGACCGAGTCTCCATCCAGGATCGTGGCGCGATGCGTCTGGCCGATCGAGGCCGAGCCCATGGGGACCGGCTCGATCCACGAGAACATCTCGTCGACGGGTCGATTCAGCTCCAAGGAGACGAGCTCGACATAGCGTTGGAAGGGCAGGGCGGGCAATCGCTCGAGGAGATTCTTGAGCTCGTCAGTCAGCTCGAGGGGCAGGACGTCCCTCCTCAACGCGAGAATCTGTCCCAGCTTGACGTAAGTGGGTCCCAGCGCCTCGAGACGTTTCCTCAGCTGTACCGGAAATGGCTGCCGGGCGAGCTTTCTATTGATGAAGGGGTAGGTCAGAAAAGAAGTCAGTCGCAGGCCCCAGAACTTCAGTCCATGGCGCTGGCCCCTGGGCCGGCTGCGTAGGTAGGCGGGAAGGCCGCCGAAGGTCAGGCCAAGCACGTGTCGGTAGATGGTGAAGAGCCTTAGGAGGAGGCTCTTGTGCCCCACCTCGACGTAGAGCTCGAAGTCCTGCTCGGCGGCAGCTGGCGGAGCACCCGTAGATACGGGCGCATCCGGACCGGTGGTCTGGGGAGAGGGCTTGGACATGGCTCCTAGTTGGCGGACCGCAACCGCACAGAGGCCTGTGCCGCTGCCAACCACTTCTCATATTGTCACATCACCAGGTGATGGAGCTGTGAGAAGGACGCCTCAGCCCGATGCCGCAGACAGAGGCTCCAGACCGGTGCTCCAGTCATTCGAGCCAGAGCGAAACCTCTCCGACACCCACCTCGACCTCGACCCGCGCGTCGCCCGGCCCCTTGTCCCAGAAGATCTCGCTGCCAACCAGGAAGGGGCGCCGGTCTGAGGCGCCTTCTGCCGAACCGAGGATCGCAGCTTCTCCGACATTGACTTCCAGGCTTATGGATTTGACACTTGCGGGTGACTGCCAGACCTTCACCTTGCCAACCCCCATGTCGACCCGGAGGTTCCGTTCCACGCCGTAGATCTTCACGTCGCCAACTCCGATCTCCAGCTCGAGATCTGCCGTGCGTGGTACTACCAGAGTTCCTTCGACCTCGATTTTGGCTGACTGCCAACGGGAGAGGCCCTCCAGCTCGACGACGAATCGTCTAGAAGTCGAGCGCGACACCAGATCGATTTGAGACAGTGCCTCGGCACAATCCTGCTGCCAACGGCAGCTCACGAGGAGATCGGCTTTGATCTGGTTGCCGTCCGCCACTTCGAGGCGCAAATCAGCTACCGGCAGGTGAAGACGCACCTTCTGTCCGGGCTCGATCTCGAAGGTCTTGTTCAGCTCGCCGAAGCCATCAGCGCTCAGACTCGGCACCATGGCCAGCAACAAGGGGATCGACAACAGCAGCCTCTTCATGAAACTCTCCTTTCCGACTGAGACGATAGTAGCGGATCTCGACGGTCCGGCGCCGCCTCTGGCAGCCTTCTTTGAAGGATTTGCATGCCGGGTCGGTAGAATTGCTCGGCGAGGCTCGGGTAGCCTTCGGTCAGGAAGCAACAAAGTCAGGAAACAAGACCATGACCAACACGATCATCAACGGCATGCAGTGGGGGGACGAGGGGAAAGGCAAGATCGTCGATCTTCTCTGTCCGGCATTCGACGTTGTGGTGCGCTATCAGGGGGGCGATAACGCCGGTCATACGGTCAAGTTCGAGGATCGACACTTCGCGTTGCATCTGGTGCCGTCGGGAGTCCTGCACCCGGAGACTCTGTGCGTTCTGGGTAGCGGGATGGTGATCAACCCCGACACCCTGTTCAGGGAGCTCGACGGTCTCGCCGAGGCGGGTGTGGATTTCGAAGGCCGCTTCTTCGTCTCCAAGCGGGCGCATGTGGTCTTGCCCATCTATCCGGTTCTGGACCAGGCTCGCGAGTCCGCCATGGGCAAGTCTCAGATCGGGACCACTATCCGCGGCATCGGCCCGGCCTACGAGAGCAAGATCACGCGATACGGCGTCCGCATGGGCGACCTGGTTTCGGCGGAGTGGGAGAGTCGCGTCGAGGATCAAGTCGAGCGCCAGGGCCGTGAGATCGTGGCCCTTGGCGGCGATGCACCCGACGCGCCGGAGGTCGTATCCCGATGTCGGGATTGGATCGACAGGCTGCGACCCCTCATGGCCGAGACCGAGGTGCTTCTCAATAGCTGGATCGGAGAGGGCAAGAATCTTCTCTTCGAAGGGGCGCAGGGTGCACTTCTGGATGTGGATCACGGGACCTATCCCTACGTAACGAGCTCGAGTCCGACAGCTGGGGGGGCTTGTACGGGGAGCGGCGTTCCCCCCACCAGTATCGACGGTGTGATCGGCGTGCTCAAGGCCTACACAACCCGGGTCGGCGGTGGTCCATTCGCCACCGAGCTCTTGGACCAGACGGGCGAGCAACTCCGCGAGCGGGGCAACGAGTTCGGTACGACGACCGGCAGACCGCGAAGGTGTGGGTGGCTCGATCTGGTGGCGGCTGGCCACGCTCGCATGCTCAGCGGTGTCGATTCGATTGCGTTGACCAAGCTCGATGTTCTCGACGAGCTCGATGAGATCAAGATCTGCGTCGGGTATCGGCTCGACGGAGAGATCGTCAAGAGCTTTCCTCCCTCCTTGGGCGTTCTCGAGAGAGCCGAGCCGGTCTACGAGAGCCTCTCCGGATGGAAGCAGAATACGATCGGAATCGTGAGGTTCTCGGACCTTCCGCAAGCCGCACAGGACTACATCTCGTTCATCGAAGAGCAGCTCGGCGTTGGTGTCGGGATCGTTTCCACGGGACCGAGACGCGAAGAGACCATCGTTCGAAGAGACGAGACGCTGTCGAGGCTTACAGCCGGCGGTTGGTCAGATATTGTCGAGGGTGCGGCTGGAGTCGAGCCCTCCACCCGATCCTGAAACCTCGACTGGTCGGTTGGGTTGAGACGTGTACGAGAGAATCTTCCAGCGAGTGGTCTTTCCTGTTCTGGATCGACTGAACCAGACAGAGATCTCGAAGGTTCTGGCCTATCTGGGTGAGACCGAGTCTTATTCAGCCACGGACCTCCGCGATCTGCAGGACCGCAAGCTCAGAGCGCTCCTGTCCTGGACCCAGGATCACAGCGACTTCTATCGAGACTTCTGGGCGACTGCCGGAAAGGAGAGACGAGCCAGCTCCGACTATCCCGAGCTCGACGGACTGCCGGTCGTCACCAAGGAGGACTTGCGGGAGGCTGCGGATCACTTTCCCCTGCCGGCGTACAAGGGCAAGGTCCTCGAGATCAGGACGAGTGGCTCCACCGGTACTCCGACCCAGTTCCTCCGTTCCCACGAGCAAGAGAGCTGGTTCTGGGCGACGCGGATGCGAATCTGGCAATGGGCCGGCTATGAGTTGGGCGAGCCCTATTTGGCCCTGAATCTCAACAAACGCAAGAAATTGTCGAAGCAGTTGCAGGACCTCCTGTTCCGGTGCACCTATCTGAGCTACAACGCCGAGAACCTGGACTCCCGAGGTGTCATGGATGCGTTGAGACGAAGTCGTGCAATCCACATCAACGCCTTCGGCTCGACCCTACACCTCCTGGCTCGTTACATGCGTGACAACGACATCGAGAATCCCGGAGTCCGGGTCCTGACGACGACCGGCGACAATCTCTCCCAGGAGCATCGCGAGGACATCGAATCCGCCTTCGGGGTACCTGTCGTCGACTACTACGGTGCCGGTGGAGAAGGGACGCACCTGGCGTCTCAGTGCACTCGAGCCGATCGCTACCACCTGCACGTCGAGAACTCGGTCGTCGAGATCCTGCGCGATGGACGCCCCGCCAAGCCTGGAGAAGTGGGCGCGGTGGTATTCACCCAGCTCGACAATCGAGCCATGCCTTTGGTGCGGTACGACCTCGGCGACCTGGCTACCATGGGCGACGGGGAGCCCTGCCCCTGTGGTCGCGCTCACCCGACAATTCGGGCCATCAACGGCCGGGCCTGTGACGTGATCCTGACTCCTCGTGGTGGCGCACTGCTGCCTCAGTTCTTCTTTATCGGCCCCTTCAAGATGTTGGACAACCTGCGCGGGTACCAGGTCGTCCAAGAGGAGCTGGACAGGCTGGTAGTAAAGCTCGTGGCTGACGCCGGATGCGACAAGGAAGCCAGTGAAAAAGCGATCCGAGAGTACATCTCGGAAGCTGCCGAAGGATCGCTGAAGATCGGTTTCGAGTGGGTCGATGAGATTCCGCTTGCCGGCTTGGGAAAGCCCAGACCTGTGGTTTCCAAGATCTCTACGAGTGGACAGCAGGAGTCTTCCGAAGTCGGGTCTTGAGCCGTCGTCGGGCCTTCCATATACTGACCGTCCAGGGCCGTTAGCTCAGTTGGTAGAGCCGCGGACTTTTAATCCGAAGGTCGTAGGTTCGATTCCTACACGGCCCACCATCATAAACCTCCTTAAATCAGGTAGTTGAGGGAATTGGCGGTGACCGATCTGGTCACCGTTGAGACGCCATGTTACACTCTTGTCACAATTCAGCTTGGTTTTGGAGATGTCGTGGCGACGATTCGAGTC
>Ga0316193_10000263_pt1 | contig 31212 bp, 29 predicted proteins | sample MerIslsedime2_MG_FD_207735 | JGI IMG/M metagenome (GOLD analysis project Ga0316193, IMG submission 207735) | Coastal sediment microbial communities from Maine, United States - Merrow Island sediment 2 | ecosystem: Environmental > Aquatic > Marine > Coastal > Sediment | place: USA: Maine... | reverse complement strand
GGGTCTGAAAAAACTCTGAACAAGAGAAGACAGTGAAACCGTTTGCGGCACGCCCATTTCAGACCCGTTATTATTTTCTTGCCGCCCTGCTCTTGCTGTTTCCGGTGTTTGCGCTGGCCGCGGCGGACTCCGGCCACACACTTGACCTGACAAACTCCACCGTTGGCTTTACGGCACTGGCAATCTTCGTACTGGCCTATCTCCTGGTGATAGCGGAAGAATTCACCCACTTGAGAAAATCCAAGCCGGTCATCCTTTCCGCCGGAATCATCTGGGGCATGATCGCCTACGTGTATTCAGGCACCGGAGACAGCCACGCGGTTGAAATGGCGGTACGGCACAACCTGCTGGAGTTCTCGGAGTTGTTTCTGTTCCTGCTCGCCGCCATGACTTACGTCAATGCGATGGACGAACGACAGGTGTTCGAGGCACTGCGCGCCTATCTGGTACGCAGGGGATTCGGCTACCGCAGCCTGTTCTGGCTGACCGGTCTGCTGGGCTTCTTTCTCTCGCCGGTACTCGATAACCTGACGACCGCACTGGTGATGTGCGCCGTACTACTGGCCGTTGGCAGGGACAATGCGAAATTTGTCGGCATCGGCTGCATTAACATTGTCGTCGCCGCCAATGCCGGCGGCGCCTTTTCGCCCTTCGGTGACATTACCACCCTGATGGTCTGGCAAAAGGGCCTGGTGGGGTTTTCGACCTTCTTTCTGCTGTTTATACCGTCCCTGGTTAATTTTCTGATACCGGCTGTCTGCATGCATTTTGCCATCCCCCCAGGAAAACCGGCTGCCGGCACCCAACGCATCATGATGCGACGTGGCGCCAGACGCATCATGCTGCTTTTCGCCTGCACCATTTTAACCGCTGTCGGCTTCCACAACTTTCTGCAGCTGCCCCCGTTTCTGGGCATGATGACCGGTCTCGGCTTCCTGCAGTTCTTCAGTTATTACCTGAAGAAGACACATCGCCCACCCATCACAAATTTCGCATCAATCGGCGTGGTTGGCGAACTGGCAATGGGGGGTGAAGATGGTGAACGTTTCGATTTCTTCAACCGCCTGGCGCGCGCCGAGTGGGACACCCTGCTGTTCTTTTACGGCGTGGTGCTGTGTGTCGGCGGACTTGGATTTATCGGTTACCTGGAACTGGCCTCATCCATGATGTATCTCGATTACGGACCAACCCATGCCAATATTGCTGTCGGCGTCCTGTCTGCCATCGTGGACAACATCCCGGTGATGTTCGCGGTACTGAGCATGAACCCGGACATGGAACTGGGGCAATGGCTGCTGGTCACCCTGACGGCCGGCGTCGGCGGCAGTATATTGTCTATGGGTTCAGCGGCCGGGGTAGCCCTGATGGGCCAGTCGCGCGGCAACTACACATTCTTCGGTCATCTGAAGTGGACGCCGGTCATTATACTGGGCTATGCCGCCAGCATCATGGTGCACATGTGGATCAATGCCGATACGTTTTCAACACCCGTTGTGACGGGTTAACAGCCGTCTGCGCGTGCGCGGGATGTGTTGAGCCTGCGAAGCGCATGCTGCAACGTTTGCAGTTGCAAATCAGCGTTCCGATTCCAGCCTGCGCCACACACTACTGCCGCCACAGGCCTTCTCAATGGCCTGCAGTCTTTGAGCATGCGCCTGACATTCGGCCTCGCTGGCCCTGATCACAGGCAAGGGCTCACGATCGGCGGACAAGCGCTGAATTTCCGCGCGCCGGTTACCGCTGCTGTCTGTACGACTGTCCAGTGACAGGCTTACCTGCCCACCGGTCATCATCAGGTAGACATCGGCAAGGATCTCGGCATCCAGCAAGGCGCCGTGCAACTCACGCTGGGAATTATCTATCTCGTAACGCTTGCACAGCGCATCAAGACTGTTGCGCTGTCCCGGGTGCATGCGCCGCGCCAGCGCCAGCGTGTCCAGCACCTTGCAGTGAGCCACCACCGTTCCGGGAGAAGTGGCCAGCAGCCTGAATTCATGATCGATAAAACCGACATCGAACGGTGCATTGTGAATAACCAGCTCAGCGCCCTTGATAAACTCCAGGAACTCGGCGGCAATATCCGCAAACCGTGGCTTGTCGGCCAGCGACTCGTTGGTAATGCCGTGCACCTCGACAGCTCCGGCATCTATCTCGCGATCAGGCTGAATGTACTGGTGATAGGTACTGCCGGTAATGCGCCGGTCTAGCAGTTCCACACAGCCAATTTCAATGATGCGGTGCCCTTCGGAAGGTTCCAGCCCGGTTGTTTCCGTATCCAGTACGATTTGACGCATGGTTTCTCCTGATACCTATAAAAGCTCGTCGATGGCCTTGTTCGCGAGCTCATCAGCCCGCTCGTTCCCGTCATGACCGCTGTGCCCCTTGACCCAGGCCCATTCGATCTCATGTCCCGCAGTGGCCTTGTCCAGGCGCTGCCAGAGATCGACATTCTTGACCGGTTTCCTGGCAGCCGTTTTCCAGCCTCGTCGCTTCCAGTTAGCCAGCCATTCCTGGATACCCTGCTGTACATATTTTGAGTCCGTCGTCAGGCGAACCCTGCAGGGTCGTGTCAGGCTCTCAAGCGCCTGTATTGCGGCCATCAGTTCCATGCGATTATTGGTCGTCTGTGCTTCTGCACCATAAAGGGTTTTCTCATGGCCCTTGTGACGCATAAGTACGCCCCAGCCGCCCGGCCCCGGATTACCGCGGCAGGCACCGTCCGTAAAAATCTCGGTTTCAATTGACACGCGGGACATTGCCCTGACTGGAACTGGGGAGGCCTACCGGGAAGAGGCGGCGCCGTTTCAGGTAGCCTTCCCGCAGGGGTGTCATGATGACCGTCCTTTTTTGCGCCACCATGATGTAGGAGGCCGACAGGTATTTGTAGCCATAGGTGCCGGCAGTGCCGGTGAGCCGCAGTTTTTCGAGGAGACGCAAGTTCTGCATCGGTGGACGCTGAAACAGGTAATGGCAGTGCAAGGTATCGAAACCCAGCAGGCTGAGCCAGTCCTTGATACGGTTCATGCTCAAAAACCGGGTATCCCACGGCATCTGCTGGCGCTTGCGTGCCAGGACACGTCGAATTCCCCAGAGGCTGCGCGGATTAAACCCGATGATGACCAGATGCCCGTCCGGAATCAGGCTGCGGTCTGCTTCCCGCAGTACCTGGTGCGGGTCAGCGGTGAGCTCCAGCGTATGTGGCAGCACGATGGCGTCTATGGTGTCACTCATGATTGGCCAGTCTTCTGTATGACCGCCGAGCCCCGCCCGCTCCTGCGTCAAGGGTTCGACACTCTGGATCACATGATGGGGAATCCGGCTGGCACTGAAATGGCAACGTTCCCAGGGTGGGTCGAGCACCAGCAGATGGTAGCCAAACAAGGTAGGCAGTTCTGCTTCCAGCGCCGACAGTTCGGCCTCGGCCAGCAGGCGTCCCAGTGGACGCTGGTACCAGTTGCGCAGCGATGCAGACCGTAGCGATGCAGGGAAATCCTTCTTCATGACGCACAGATAATAACGCATTCCGGGCTTTCCAGTACCCCAAAACCCTCTGCCGAGAAAATTATTGACCCACTCCGGATGGCCTGTCAGGATATGCGCGCAATACACGGCCAATAAAAGCAAAACAGGCTCCCGGAACAGCACATCAAGACTCACCTGGGCGACGCCGATACCCGCACATGAACTGTATTCGCCTTATTTTAACCGCCCTGGCCATCCAGCTTGCCGCCGGTTGCGCCTCACTCGACACCGCCTCACGATCAAGCACCACAAACGCTGACGAACAGTACGCAGACATCGCTGACCTTTCCACGCATACCCCACCCAGCAGTGGTGGCCCGTCCGCAAATAAAACAGCCCCTGCAGACACTCGAAACGGCACCTTTTGGGGAGAACTGCGCCGGGGCTTCCGCCTGACTGGCTCGAAACAGGCTGCCGTCGTCAAGCAGGCCACAGACTATGGCCGCAACCCGCAACAGATTGAAAGAGTATTCAAGCGTGGTGAACCCTACCTCGCCTATATTTTTGAAGAAGTGAAAAAGCGCAATTTCCCGACCGAGATCGTGTTGTTGCCGTTTGTCGAAAGTGGCTATGACCCCTTCGCCTACTCACACGGACGGGCCGCGGGTATGTGGCAATTCATCCCGGGCACCGGAAAAATGTACGGTCTGAAACAGGACTGGTGGTATGACGGCCGCCGCGACATCGTCGCATCCACGCAAGCCGCTCTCGACTACCTGGATTACCTGCAACAACGCTTTGACGGCGACTGGTTACTGGCGATCGCCGCCTATAACTCGGGTAGTGGCCACGTCAGCAATGCCATCAAGCATAATCGCAAGGCTGGCAAGCCAACAGACTTCTGGCACCTGCAATTGCCGCAAGAGACTGCGGCCTATGTACCGAAACTGCTCGCCATCAGTGACATTGTCAGGCTACCATCCAAATACAATGTGGTACTTGCGCCGGTTGATCCCGCCCCCACCTTCACGCTCGTCGACACCCGGGGACAACTCGACATCGCCATCGCCGCAGAACTGGCCGCCATAGATACGGAAGAACTCTACCTGCTAAACCCCGGTTTCAACCGCTGGTCGACCCACCCGGACGGCCCGCATCAACTGGCGATCCCGGTTACACAAGCAGAAATCTTCGAGGAAAACCTCGCGGCCCTGCCGGACGATCAGCGCGCCAAATGGGTCCGACACAAGGTCCGCAAGGGTGAAACCCTCTCGCACATTGCCCGTCGCTACAACACCACCGTCGGCGTGCTACGCAACACCAATGTTCTGAGTAATTCGAACATACGCATCGGACAGCATCTGCTGGTGCCGGTAGCGGCACAGGACGCTTCCCGTTATGCGGCGCTGGCAAAGCACCTGCAGCCTGCAGGCACATCGGGTGACAAACAGACCCACAAGGTACGCCCGGGTGACAACCTCTGGAATATTGCCCGGCAGTATGATGTCACAGTAAACCAGGTCACCCGCTGGAACCGTCTGGATGATGGCGCACTCATAAAACCGGGACAACAGCTGGTTATCTGGAAGAATGGCAAGGCATCGGCAAGCGGCAAGCACGTCAGGAAAGTCAACTATACGGTGCGCAGTGGTGATTCACTGTACCGGATTTCGAGAAAATTCAACGTGACCATTAACGACCTGCGGCGCTGGAACGACCTGAGCACGGGGAAGCCCCTGCAGCCTGGCCAGCAGCTGAAACTGTATGTGGATGTGACACAGCTGTCCCCAAACAGCCGCTCGTGAGGCTGCTGCCGCACCAAATAGTGCGCGGATGACATCCGCGCCTAAGACGACGACCCTGGCAAACCTGCACCGTACTGCCTGATCAGCTTCCCGGAACCTGCACCACAACTGATGATCGTGCGCATTGCGTCCTGCACCGGAATAGCCACCGGGTGCACATATTTTCCTTCCAGATGATAAATCAGGCCGGACGTCGGGTTTGGCCCCGTCGGCACGAATACGGTATAGCTGCCATCTTCATGCTTATCCGTAATAAAGCAGGTCGCCAGCGTAGAATTGCAAAATATCTGTGCCAATGCCACTGATGAGAACGGCGAATCCTTGCGGCTGCCAAACAGCTGCAGGACTGTTTCCTTAATCATGGAATAGCCGGGGGCCAGCTGCAGGATCCGCGTTTCGACCAGGCGATAGAAAAAGGCACCAAGACGCGTCCGTACCAGCACACCCACAAAGAAACAGGCCGTCAGTATCAAAATTATTACGAAAGTTTCTGCTATAAATTCATTAGCTTGCGGATCCTTTATGATAAGGCGCGTGACCGGATGTATCCAGCTGGTAATGAGATCAAAGATCCATACCGACACCGACACCAGGATGGCCACCGGCAGGATCACGACCACCCCGCCGAGCAGGGAGGTCTTCAGGAAGTGCTTGAGCCTGAGCATGGCATATCCCCCAAAAAAGTTACCACCACCAGTTCAAATAACATATGCAGGAGCGGATTAAATCCGCGACCTGGTAGCAATAGTCTCACGCCTCCGGTCGCATGTGCGGAAACAGCAACACATCCCGAATGGAAGCTGAATCCGTAAACAGCATGACCAGACGGTCGATACCAATGCCCTCGCCCGCGGTCGGTGGCATGCCGTGTTCCAGTGCGCGGATGTAATCATCGTCATAGTGCATTGCTTCCAGGTCGCCGGCATCCTTGTCCGCAACCTGCTGCCGAAATCGTTCTGCCTGGTCTTCGGCGTCATTCAACTCGGAAAAGCCATTGGCCAGTTCGCGACCGCCGACGAAGAATTCAAAGCGATCGGTAATAAACGGGTTGTCATCATTACGCCGCGCCAGGGGTGATACCTCGGTAGGATAGGCGGTGATAAAGGTGGGATCATCCAGCCGTCCTTCCACGGTCTTCTCGAATATCTCGATCTGCACCTTGCCCAGTCCATAACTGTCTTTCAGGTGTAACTGCAGACTGGCGGCCACGTTCCTGGCCCGGTCGAGATCATCTACATCCGCAGCCGTCAGCTCAGGATTAAAATGCAGAATGGAATCGCGCACACTCATGCGCCGGAAGGGTTTTCCGAAGTCGTAGCGGCTACCCTGATAGTCGAGGGTGGTACTGCCGAGCAGCGCCTGTGCCATACCGCGCAACAGATCTTCCGTCAGGTCCATCAGATCATTGTAATCTGCATAGGACTGGTAGAACTCCAGCATGGTGAACTCCGGATTATGCCGTGTCGACAGACCCTCGTTGCGGAAATTGCGATTGATTTCGTAGACCCGCTCGTAGCCACCCACCACCAGGCGTTTTAAATACAGTTCCGGTGCAATACGCAGGAACAGGTCCATATCCAGTGCGTTGTGATAGGTTGAAAACGGCCGCGCCGTCGCCCCGCCAGGTATCGCCTGCATCATGGGTGTCTCAACCTCAAGGAAATCCTTGTCGTTCAGGTAATCGCGGATGTATTGCACAATGCGGCTGCGCATGAGAAACGTGTTACGCGACACCTCGTTCATAATGAGATCGACATAGCGCTGCCGGTAACGGGTTTCCTGGTCGGCCAGGCCGTGGAACTTTTCCGGCAATGGCCGCAAGGACTTGGTCAGCATGCGAATGGCATCTGCGCGGACCGACAATTCACCGGTTTTTGTCTTGAACAGGGCGCCCTCCGCACCAATGATGTCGCCGACATCCCAGGTCTTGAATTGCTGGTACACCCCCTCGGGCAGGGAGTCGCGCTGCAAAAATATTTGCATGCGGCCGGACATATCCTGCAACTGCACAAAGCTGGCCTTGCCCATCACCCGCTTGGCCATCAGCCGTCCGGCGACATTGACACGTACAGGTTCTGCCTCCAGCACGTCATTCTCTTTCTCGCCATATTCGGCATGCAGTTCGCCGGCAACCGCGTTGCGGCGGAAATCATTCGGGAAGGCATTGCCGTCCTTGCGTAACGCATCCAGTTTGGCGCGCCGTTGTGCAATGAGCGAGTTTTCGTCCGGGTCTGTCATGGTCTGTCTGTTCAGTAAATTTGGTGGGATCTGTTGCGCACGGTAAAGCGGGTAGCAGCCATATTACAGCCCGCTCTTCAGGCTGGCCTCGATAAACTGGTCCAGATCACCGTCCAGTACCGCCTGGGTATTACCTGCTTCCACGCCGGTACGCAGGTCCTTAATGCGGGACTGGTCAAGTACGTAGGAACGAATCTGGCTGCCCCAGCCGATATCGGACTTGGTCTCCTCGAGCGCCTGCTGGTCCACACTGCGTTTCTGTATCTCCAGCTCGTACAGCTTGGACTTGAGCTGCTTCATTGCCGTTGCCTTGTTCTTGTGCTGGGAACGATCGTTCTGGCACTGCACAACCACACCACTCGGTGCATGCGTGATGCGCACGGCCGATTCGGTGCGGTTCACATGCTGACCGCCAGCGCCACTGGCACGGTAAACATCGATCCTCAGGTCCGCCGGATTGATATCAATGTCGATATCATCATCCACCTCCGGTGAGACAAACACCGCGGCAAATGAAGTGTGACGACGGTTACCGGAATCAAAGGGTGATTTTCTTACCAGGCGATGCACACCGATTTCTGTACGCAGCCAGCCAAAGGCGTAGTCACCGTCAACCTTCACTGTGGCACTCTTGATACCCGCCACATCACCGGCCGAGACCTCGATCAACTCCGTCTTGAAATCGTGTCGCTCGGCCCAGCGCAGATACATCCGCAACAACATCTCGGCCCAGTCCTGCGCCTCGGTACCACCGGAACCGGACTGTATATCCAGGAAAGCGCTGTTCTCATCCATCTCACCGGAAAACATGCGACGAAATTCCAGCTTCGCGATTTCCGCCTCGAGCACGTGGATATCCTTCTCGACGGCATCCAGCGTCTGCTGATCACCCTCCTCGGCGGCAAATTCCAGCAATTCACTCGCATCGAGCAGGGCCCGGGACATGGCATTCAACGTCACTACAACTTCTTCCAGCCGTACTCGTTCACGCCCGAGTTCCTGTGCTCGTTCCGGGTTATCCCAGATCTCGGGGACTTCCAGTTCGCGAATGACCTCCGTCAGTCGTTCATTCTTGCTATCGAGGTCAAAGATACCCCCTGAGGGAAGCCGATCTCCCTTCGAGGTCTTTTATCTGGTTGCGAATCGAGGTCAGGTCAGACATATGTAATGGCTATTCGTGGAGAAAATACAAGCCCGCCATGATACTACTGTTGAGCGGGCGAGACTACCGGGAGCTGCGTGCTGCGCATCATCATATCCAGAGTCACCATTAAGTCCTATCCTGCTGTTTATATATATCTTGTCTCTGGCATGATGGCGTCATTCACCGTGCCTCCATATGCTCGACAATTAATTGCGGGGTGACGACGCCCCGGAATTCATTCACATCGAGCCGATAGGCCATATGTACCTGCTGCCGACCTCTCGGTAACGCCTCCGTGTTGAAGGCAATACCATCAATCTGGCAGCTGCCGCGCTCGGGGGTCAACGTCATCTTCAGGTGCCGTTGCCCCACCACGCGGTGGCTCACTACGTGAAAGTTACCCTCGAACAGCGGTGCCGGAAAACCCTGCCCCCAGGGGCTGGCATCACGTAACAGCTGCGCGGTTTCCAGTGACAGCTCCTGCCCGGAGAGTTCACCGTCAGAGTAAATCACACCGCTGAGATCATCCCTGGAGAGATGCCGGGACACTTCCTGGTCAAAGGCCGCTGCAAATGCCGGGTAATGGTCTTCCGGCAGACTCAGGCCGGCGGCCATGGCATGACCACCAAACTTTGCGATCAGATCAGGGTGGCGGGCAGCCACGGCATCCAGTGCATCCCGAATATGCAAACCGGTGACCGAGCGGGCCGAGCCTTTTAACTCCCCGGGACCACTGCGGGCAAAGGCAATGACAGGGCGGTGAAAACGTTCCTTGATGCGGGCCGCAAGAATACCGATCACACCCTGGTGCCAGCCCGGGTCAAACAGGCACAGTCCCACCGGCAACTGCGAATCGTCAAGCCGCAAAGCGGCAATGGCCTCCAGTGCACGTGCCTGCATGTCTGATTCGATTTCCTTGCGTTCGCGGTTGAGCGCATCCAGCCGCGCGGCCATCTGGCTTGCGGCAGCGGCATCATCGGTGAGCAGGCACTCGATACCGACCGACATATCATCAAGACGACCGGCGGCATTCAACCGGGGCCCCACGACAAAACCGAGGTCGGCGGCAACAATGCGCGACAGGCTGCGGCCACCGGCTTCCAGCAAGGCGCGTATACCCGGCGCACAGTGGCCCGCACGCATGCGTTGAATGCCCTGCTGCACCAGGATGCGGTTATTCCGGTCCAGCGGCACCACATCCGCCACTGTTCCCAGCGCCACCAGGTCGAGGTATTGCGCAAGATTCGGCTCGGGAATCGCTGCCCTCTCAAACCAGCCCTGCTCACGCAACCTGGCCCGCAGCGCCAGCATGACGTAGAACGCCACCCCCACCCCGGCAAGGTGTTTACTGGGAAAGGCATCACCCGCAAGGTTGGGATTAACGATCGCAGCGGCTGCCGGTAACTGCTCACCGGGGAGATGGTGATCGGTAATCAGCACCCTGATGCCCTGCTGGTTCGCAGCCGCTACGCCATCGATACTGGAAATGCCGTTGTCCACCGTCACAATCAGGTCCGGTTGCAACGCCGCTGCCACCGTCACGATCTCGGGCGTCAGGCCATAGCCGTATTCAAAACGGTTGGGTACCAGATAATGCACCTGCCTTGCCCCCATGGCACGCAAGGCACGCAGGCACAGGGTGCAACTGGTGGCACCGTCGGCATCAAAGTCACCAACGATGACGATGCATTGGTGATTTGTAATGGCCGCCTGCAGCAGCTGTACTGCCGCCGGAAGCCCCCCCAGTTCTGCAGGCGGTATTAATCTCGCCAGTGAAGTGTCGAGATCATCTGCTGTTGCGACGGCGCGCGCGGCATAGACCCTACGCAGCACCGGATGCAGGTCTGCCGGAAGCTGCCCGGCAGACGAGCGGGAACGCTGTACGATGCACCTGCTCATTGTTGCCCCCGGTCCTCGAACGGACGGTTACGCGTCCAGAAGCGACGCTGCTGTCGTTTGTTTGTCGTGTAGCATTGGCCGTTACAGGGATAAATTTCCAGTGAAGACACCCCCCCTTCCCCGATGGCCGCCAGCAACGGGGCAAACCAGTGCTGCTCCAGATGCTGCAGTGCCGCAACCCAGTTTTCAATATCCCCATAGCGGGTCGGCCCGTCCAGCAGGTCATTCACCAGCAGCGACCACCCGTTACCGGTCCGGGCCAGCAATTCCTCCGCATCCACCGGCACCTCCATCCTGGTAATTCCCGCCTGTTGTGCCAGTCCCATCCCGAGGGGGTGGTCGGTAGCCACCCGGTCTGCACGGGTCTGCAATGTTGCCGGCAACCTGCCACCGCCCCAGAACCACAGACTGTTAATTGCCGGCTCGCCGCGCTGCTCGCGTGCACTATTCACCGGGTGCGTATGGAAGAGCATTTGTATTTCATTCAGCAGCGCATGCCAGTCAGGCGCCGCATCACCCCGGGGCAGGCAGGGATCAATCACCTGCCCGGCAACCTTTCCAACGGGTGTGGTTGTGATACCAGGATCAGCCGGCAGCGACAGGTACCAGCGCTGCGGCCGTGGTGCTGTCAGCTGCCAGCCACGCCCGGCGTAATACTCATTGAAGGCGGCGACCAGTGCATCGGCCTCCTCCTGCGTGACGGAAAAGCCATGGCTGTCGAACAGACGCAGGCTGCTCTGGTCCGCACGCAGATGTACCGGGTCTGCCCGCAACAGATAATCGCGACCCTGCTCGCCGGTATCCGATAAATACGTCAGGGAGGCAACCGGTAACATATCCTGCTGCATGCCTTGCAGGCCAAACCAGTGAGCCAGTGTCGTCTCAAGGTCATTGCCACCGGCCTGTTGCACCCTGCAGCGCGACAACAACCGGTCAATGGCTGCCGGACGTGGCAGCAGATAGGCAGAGACCGGGGGGTCTGAAACCGGCCCGCACAGCCCCGGCAGAATCAGCGCAAGGTGTCGACCGCTTGCAGACAAGGTCGGAAGTCAGTCAGGACATATTTCTCAGGATGGCATCTTTTACAGCACCGAGTTCGGCATCGACGGTCATCATGGCATCCTCGCCGCATTGCCTGATGGCCGTGTCCGGATCCTTCAGGCCGTGACCGGTCAGGGTACAGACAACACTGCTGCCTTCCGGGATCTTGCCTGACCTGATGTCCCGCAGTGCACCAGCCACCGAGGTGGCAGAAGCCGGTTCGCAAAAAATACCTTCTTTCGAGGTCAGCAACCTTTGTGCAGCCAGGATTTCCTCGTCCGTACATTCGTCAAACCAGCCACCGGACTCTTCCCTGACCTTCCAGGCATAATCCCAGGACTGGGGATGCCCGATGCGGATGGCCGTTGCAACCGTTTCCGGGTGATCGACCATCTCGCCACGCATAAACGGTGCGGCACCGGCTGCCTGATAACCGACCATCACCGGCCGTTTGTCAGTCACTGGCCGGCCACCAAACTTACACTGTCCTGCACAGAAGGCGCAGGCCGCTGTCACACAGGCGCTCTCCTGCCGTGCATACTCGCTGTAACCAATCCAGTGGGCCGTGATATTGCCGGCATTACCGACCGGCAGGCAATGGAAGTCCGGGGCGCGCCCCAGTTCATCGACAATTTCGAATGCGGCAGTCTTCTGTCCCTGCAAACGGTACGGGTTAATGGAGTTCACAATCGTGACCGGCGCATGCTCGGCGACTTCCTTGACCAATGCCATGCCGACATCAAAGTTACCGCGAATCTGGATGACTACCGCACCGTGTATCATCGCCTGGGCCAGCTTGCCCAGTGCAATCTTGCCTTCCGGGATCAGTACAAAGGCGGTAATACCCGCACGCGCGGCATAGGCTGCCGCAGCCGCCGAGGTATTACCGGTGGAAGCACAGATAATGGCCCGGCTGCCCTCTTCCACAGCGTGTGTCACTGCCATGGTCATACCACGGTCCTTGAAGGAACCTGTCGGATTCAGGCCTTCGTACTTGACATAGAGCTCGACATCCTTGCCTGTTTCTCCCGGTATGTTTTCCAGTCGTATCAGCGGGGTATTGCCTTCGCCAAGACTGATCACGCGGGTATCCGCAGAGACCGGCATGCGGTCCCGGTAATGTTCAATCAGGCCGGTATATCGTGTTGCAGTAGACATGCAGATAATCCTTCATAAGAAATAAAATTTTAGCTGTTCCGAATGGTATAAAACTGTCGCAGACCTTACCCCCTTTCCCTCCGGGAGAGGGTCGGGGAGAGGGGATATAATTCAAACGTCAATCAGTCGCAGTTCAGATGCTCCAGCCGGATGCGCATGATATCACCATGAATGCTCTCCAGCGCTTCAATCTGCCGGATAGCCGCATTCATCTGCCGTTCCTGGACCACGTGGGTCAGCAAGATAATGGACGCCTGATCGACGCCTGTCGGCGGTTCTTTCTGCAGAATGGCCTCGATACTGATACCGCTGTTGCCGAGGATACTGGCCACCTCGGCCATCACACCCGGCCTGTCCGACACCTGCATGCGCAGGTAGTACGCCGTCTCGACATCATCCATGGCAAGCACGGGGATATCGGTGATGGCATTTGGCTGGAACGCGAGATGGGGAACACGGTTGCCGGGGTCAGCGGTCAGCGTGCGTACAATATCCACGATATCCGCAATCACGGCCGAGGCCGTTGGCTCCGCACCGGCTCCCGCACCGTAATACAGCGTCGGCCCGACCGCATCGGCATTGACCAGCACCGCATTCATCACACCGTCCACATTCGCAATCAGGCGGCGCTCCGGAATCAGCGTGGGATGCACCCGCATTTCGATACCCTGCGTCGTGCGCCGGGTAAAACCGAGGTGCTTGATACGGTAGCCGAATGCCTCGGCATACATCACGTCCTCGCGGGTGATGCGGCTGATACCTTCCGTGTAAACCTTGTCGAACTGCAGGGGAATACCAAAGGCAATGGACGCCAGGATAGTCAGTTTGTGCGCCGCATCGATACCCTCGACATCAAACGTCGGGTCGGCCTCTGCATAACCCAGTGCCTGCGCCTCCGCCAGCACATCGGCAAAGTCGCGCCCCTTGTCACGCATCTCTGTCAGGATAAAATTACCGGTGCCGTTGATAATACCCGTCAGCCACTCGATTTTGTTTGCGGACAGTCCCTCGCGCAACGCCTTGATAATCGGGATACCTCCGGCAACCGCCGCTTCGAAGGCAACCATGACGCCCCTGTCCTGTGCCGCGGCAAAGATCTCGTTGCCGTGCATCGCAATCAGCGCCTTGTTGGCGGTGACCACGTGCTTGCCATTGGCAATGGCCTTCAATACCAGTGTGCGTGCCGGCTCATAGCCACCAATCAGTTCCACCACGATTTCGATATCGGGATTTTCGACAAGTGCAAAGGCATCGTCACTGACATCAATAGCGTCAATACCCGGCAGCCTGACCGGGTCATATTCACGCGCCGCGGCATGACTGACGACAATGCCGCGACCGGCACGCCGGGAAATCTCTTCTGCATTGCGTTTTAAAACGTTAAACGTACCACCACCCACTGTGCCGAGGCCCAGCAGGCCAACCTTGACCGGATTCAAAAAATTACCCTCCTGATACGTTATTTGTTACACCACACTGGCCCGATTGAGGTCCCGGTGAAACATGTCCCGAATACAACGAATGGCCTGGCGGGTGCGGTGTGGATTTTCAATCAGTCCAAACCTGACATAGTCATCACCGTATTCGCCAAACCCGATCCCGGGTGAGACGGCAACCTTGGCATCGCTTAACAGCTTCTTGGAAAATTCCAGCGAACCCATTTGCTGGTAGGGTTCCGGTATCTCTGCCCAGACAAACATGGTTGCCCTGGGGACGTCCACCGGCCAGCCCAGCGAATGCAGGCCGTCACACAGGACATCGCGACGCTCGCGGTACATGTTGGCAATATCTGCCACGCAATCCTGTGGTCCTTCAAGGGCGGCAATTGCGGCCACCTGGATAGGTGTAAACATCCCGTAGTCGAGGTATGACTTCATACGCGTCAGGGCGGCAACCAGTATTTCATTGCCGCACATAAAACCAACCCGCCAGCCCGGCATATTATAACTCTTGGACAAGGAGAAGAATTCGACGGCAACATCCATCGCGCCCTCGACCTGCAGAATGGACGGCGCCGTGTAGCCGTCGAACACCAGGTCCGCATAGGCCAGATCCTGGATGACCCAGATGCCGTGTTCCCTCGCGATGGCAACGACCTTCTCGAAAAATTCCAGCTCCACACACTGGGTTGTCGGGTTACCCGGAAAATTCAGCACCAGCATCTTGGGCTTCGGCCAGGAATCCTTGATGGCCTTTTCCAGTTCGGCAAAGAAATCCACATCCGGGCGCAGCGGCACGTGGCGGATATCGGCACCCGCAATGGCGAAACCGTAGGGATGAATGGGATAGGCCGGGTTCGGTACCAGCACGGCATCGCCGGGACCCATGGTCGCCAGCGCCAGGTGCGCCAGGCCTTCCTTGGAGCCGATAGTGACAATTGCCTCCCGGTCGGGATCGAGGTCGACATCGTAACGGCGCTTGTACCAGTCGCAGATGGCCTTGCGCAGGCGGGGAATACCCCGGGAGAGTGAATAACGGTGGGTATCGCCACGCTGTGCGGCCTCGACCAGCTTGTCAACGATGTGTTGCGGCGTCGGCTGATCCGGATTGCCCATGCCGAAATCGATAATATCCTCGCCACGCGCGCGTGCGGACGCCTTCAACTCATTGACAATATTGAAAACATACGGGGGCAGCCGTTTGATGCGGGCGAATTCTTCTATCACACTGGTAACCGGTTATTTCTTTGTAGATGAAGAGATTACAGTAATTCCCCGGGCCTGCCAAACTTACTGGCACGAACCCTGATTAGCCGACATTCAGCTTGTCTGTGCACATTCACGACAAGGCGCTGGCACGCCGCGGTAGCCACTCTACCACAAGTGCCAGTAACCCAGACGTGGATGTGCACAGACAAGCCCGGAGGAAACCCCAAAGACGGCCCGGCCCGGTGTTGCGACTCTTGACAAGGGAATAGCCATTGCCTGCGAGCCGCGCCATGATCCGAACCGTCATTGGGGCTCCGAGTGGCGGCTAGTAACTTGTCAGTGCCGCCCTGCCTGCGTATCTTTCAGCTATGCGTTTTGCCCAGGACTCGTTTGCAAGCAACAGTATCCGCGCCTATAGCGACGGGGAAATCACGGTCAATGACAAGACCATCAACCGCAGCGTGATCATCACACCGGACCTGATACAACCGTGGGAACCGCAACATATTGACGAACTGACCGCGGAGCATTGCCGGCAACTCGGAGATCTGCACCCCGAGGTCGTTATTATCGGTACGGGAAAAACACTGAAATTTCCGCCACCACAGCTGACCGTCGGCCTGCAAATGCAGGGTATTGGTGTAGAGATCATGGCACATGACGCTGCCTGCCGGACCTTTAACATCCTGCTGGCCGAGGATCGGCGGGTGGTAGCGGCACTGTTGATGGGAGTGCCTGAGTCGTAGGAGCATTCAGCAATCGCGGACACGGTCCGCTCCTGCACATTGACTATAAGACCGTTACTTCAATAACGCCTCAACAGAGAAGCCATCCTGCTCCAGGATACGCTTGAGTTTCTTGAGTGCGTCCATCTGAATCTGCCGAACACGCTCGCGTGTTACACCGATCTCCTGGCCGACCTCTTCCAGTGTAGACACCGCGTACCCATGCAGGCCAAAGCGGCGTTCAACGACTTCCCGCTGCTTGTCACTGAGTTGTGACAGACAGTCTTCCAGGCTGGAATGCACACTTTCTTCATGCAGGGTTTCCACCGGATCCTTGATATTACTGTCCGGAATCGTATCCAGCAGCGTTCTTCCGGACTCACGCATCACGTTGCTGTCTGTCGAGGCAGTGCGCTCATTGAGTCCGAGCATGCGCTCCACATCGGCAATCGGTTTGTTCAGCAACGCGGCAATATCCTCGGCAGAAGGCTCATGATCCAGTGTCTGTGCAAGGTTGCGTGCCGCCCGCAGGTATACGTTGATTTCCTTGACCACATGGATCGGCAGACGAATGGTCCGTGTCTGGTTCATGATGGCACGCTCGATGGTTTGCCGGATCCACCAGGTACCGTAGGTCGAAAAACGAAAACCGAGCTCGGGATCAAACTTCTCGACCGCACGGATCAGGCCGAGGTTGCCTTCCTCGATAAGATCCAGAAAGGCGAGTCCGCGGTTCATGTAGCGCCGGGCAATCTTCACCACCAGGCGCAGATTACTCTCGATCATGCGCTTGCGGGCTGCTTCGTCCCCCTGTTGTGCGAGCCGCGCATACTTGATCTCCTCCTCTGCCGTCAGCAGTGGCGATGCACCGATCTCGTTGAGGTAAAGCCGGGTGGGGTCGTGACTTTCAGATGCGGTTACGCGTTCCGGCAGGTTGTCAGGCCCGGACGCATCCTCGGCCGGCGCCTGTTGCTTGTTGGCAGGCTGGCCTGATGAATGACTGTTGTCGGGTCCCTTGCGTCTTGACACTGGTATCCCTGCCGTTCGTTTTATGTCCCTTGCAGTCCGCAAACCGACAAGGTATCTGTCAGGATGATTTACGCCATCATTGTCGCGGCAGGTACTTCAGGGGATCAACCGGTTTTCCATCCTTGCGGATTTCAAAATACAGTTCAGTGCGGCTGGTGCCGCTACTCCCCATCTTTGCAATCATTTGCCCTGCTGTGACGTGCTCACCTTCTGCCACAAGCAACGTACTGTTATGTCCGTAGGCGCTGAGCAGATTTTCGTTGTGTTTTATGATAATAAGCCTGCCATAGCCGACAAGTCCACTCCCGGCATACACAACTGCGCCATTGGCAGCTGCCTTTACCGGCTGATCGGCATGCCCGCCGATCTCGATACCGCGCTTGCCGGTGGCATTTGGCTGAAATCTGCTCAGCAGGCGGCCCCGTGCAGGCCACACCCATTTGCCATTAAATGCTGGCCCGGCAGTGGCTTGCGGCACCGATGCCGGTAACGGGCTGCTTGCCGGCGCGGCCACCGCTGGTGGTGCTGATATTGCCACCGGCGCTGTAACCGGCCTGGACGACACGACTGTACTGCCCTGCTGCAGCGGAACGGCCGTCGCACCGCCGGAGCCGGCTGCCTTGCTGATACGCAGGCGCTGGCCGCTGTAGATCGTGTATGGCGGCCTGATGTCATTGATCGCAGCAAGTTCCCTGTAGCCCAGCCCGTGCTGCCAGGCAATGGAATGCAGGGTGTCACCACGTACGACGGTATAGGTATTCGCGCTGGAGGTCCTGGCCGATGCAGGCGCCGGATGGGACCTTGTTGCGCCGGCCTTGTGGCTGCGTGAGTCAATCGGCGCCTTGACGGACTGTCCGCTGCAGGCAACCAGCAGTAACAGACAAACAAGGACAGGTATACAACTGCTGCGCATCAAATGTATCAGCGCCGGAAATAGAAAAAGGCAACGACAGCCACGACGATCACCAGCCATCCAAGGCGTTCAACATAGACTCGTAATTTCCCTTCCATCTCCGCACCACCCCAGGCCATCAGCGCAGCCACCAGGAAAAACCGGCCGCCGCGGCCAATGATCGAACCGGCCACAAACAGGGGCAGGCTCATCGCCAGTGTGCCCGCCGCAATCGTGAACACCTTGTAGGGTATCGGTGAAAATCCGGCTACCAGTATTGCCCAGAACCCCCACTCTTCGAACCAGTTACGCGCATGCAGGTATTTGTCCCAGTAATGGCTCTCCTGCAACCACGGCTGAATGAGATCAAAGGCGTAGAACCCGATCAGATATCCCAGCAGGCCGCCAAGAACAGATGCCAGCGTCGTGACCCCCGCATAACGCCAGGCACGTGACGGTTGCGCCATACTCATGGGCGCCAGCATCACGTCGGGGGGTATCGGAAAAAAAGAGGACTCGGCGAAACTCAGGCCCGACAGGTACCACACGGCATACTTGTGACGAGCCCACACCATGCACTTGTCGTACAGGGGGGTAAACAGCTGCATCAGGCCCGCCCCGTTAGCAGGGGCACAAAGATCACCGCATCGAGGCCGGTGCTTTCAAAGGTGTCGCCATTGCGTGACACCAGTGTCAGCGTCTGCCGGTCACGCCCCCCCACTGGAATAACCAGTCGGCCACCGTCCGGTGACAGCTGTTCCAGCAATGCCTGCGGGATTTCCTCCGCGGCAGCGGTGGTGATAATGGCATCATAGGGCGCGAAATCCGGCAGTCCCTCCGTACCGTCGGAATAACTGGCGCGGATATTCCTGAGTGCCAGTTTGCGGAAGCGCTGGCGTGCCTGCTCGGCAAGTGGCTTGATGCGTTCGACGGTATAGATCTTCGGTACCAGCGGCGCCAGTACCGCCGCCTGGTAACCGGAACCGGTACCGATCTCCAGGACAGTCTGCGGATGACCACTGACAATCAGGTCGGTCATGGCCGCCACGACATACGGCTGCGAGATGGTCTGGTTGTAGCCAATGGGCAATGCCGTGTCTTCATAGGCGCGACTGGCCAGGGCCTCGTCAACGAACAGGTGCCGTGGGGTATTGCGTATCACATCGAGCACCGCTTCATTGCGGATGCCTTCCTCCCGCAGGCGCGCCACCAGCCGGTCACGGGTACGCTGCGAGGTCATGCCAATGCCACGATTCGTTGTTATCAAGGGCGTGTTTCCATTTCCAGAATCATTCAGCCAGCCAGCTGGCAATAGCGTCGATGGCATCATACCGTGTCAGGTCGACATCGAGTGGCGTAATTGAAACATAACCCGAGCGCACTGCGTGAAAATCGGTCCCCGGACCGGCATCCTGTTCAGGCCCCACGGGCCCAACCCAGTAAACCGGGCGCCCGCGCGGATCATGCCCCTTGACCACCGGTTCAGACTTGTGGCGATGGCCGAGTCGGGTGGCCTGCATCCCCCTGAGGTCCTCCCAGCGCACATCCGGGACATTCACATTGAGAATGGTATCCGCCGGCAGGGCCCCGGCAATGACACGCTGCACCAGTTCCAGAGTGACCCGGGCTGCCGTGGAGTAATACTGCGGACGCTCCCGCTCTGTCGCCATGGAAACTGCTATGGCCGGATAACCCAGGAAACGGCCTTCCATGGCAGCGGCCACGGTGCCTGAATAGAGCACATCATCCCCCATGTTGGCGCCCGAGTTGATCCCGGAAACCACCATATCGGGCTCGGACTCCAGCAGCCCCGTGATAGCAAGGTGTACACAGTCCGTCGGGGTGCCGTCAACGCTGAAGAAGCCATTATCAGCCTGCCGGGCCCGCAGCGGGCTGTCCAGCGTCAGCGAATTGCTGGCGCCGCTGCGATCACGGTCCGGTGCCACGACATGGATATTCCCGATACTCGCCAGTTCGGCCGCCAGCGACTGCAACCCCGGCGCCTGGTAGCCATCATCATTACTGAGCAAAATATTCATTATTTAATTGTTGTCATCGCGTTAATCCCCAGCCCTCCCGGAGGTAAAGGAATGCTCGTTTGCTGTAACGAATAGTTCGTCACCATTCCAGGCCGTGTAGTATAAAGGAACAACGCCCAAGGAATCTCCCGTCATTATGGCCGACCGTAAAAAACTCTCCCAGGAGGATATCGAGCTGTTCCGCCGCAGTGTTGGCCCTGTCAGGAAAATCAACCATGACAAGGTCACCCACACACACAAGGCACGCCCGTCCCGTCCGCAGCCGCAACTGCGGGTCGAGGAAGCGCCCATAGCGGACAGATTCTCGGATCACTTCGATGCCGACGCTGAGGTTTCGTCAGAAGAGCCCCTGTTTTTCACCCGCCCCGGCATTCAACAGCGGAAACTGCAGCAACTCAGGCGTGGCAGCCTGTCGGTCGGCGCCGAACTGGATATGCACGGCATGACGGTCGCTGAGGCCCGCAATGAACTGGTGCAGTTTATCGACAACTGCCGGGGGCAACACATCCGCTGTGTACGCATCATTCACGGCAAGGGATACAGCAGCGGCGGCCAGGCACCGGTACTGAAAAACCGGCTGAACAACTGGCTGCGCCAGCATCATGATGTACTGGCGTTCAGTTCCGCGCCGCGGAACGAGGGTGGCAGTGGCGCTGTCAACATATTGCTGCGAGCCGCGCCCCGATAAGTCACCTTGCCGGGGACGCTACTGGCAGCATTGTTCCCGGAGGGTATTTTTCAGGAGCGCTTCGTTTATGCCCGGCGATTAATCGGCTACAGGCGCGCACGGAACAACCACCCGAATCACGGCTACGATCCGCTCCAGCAGACTCTACCTATCCAGAAATGCCAGCATCCTGTCTGACAGGTACGCAAAGAACGGGTTATAGCGCAGGCGCAGGAAAAAATTGTCCGGTATCTGCAGCAGATTGCGTTCACCGCGAATGGTAATGCTACCCAGGGAAATCCCTGCGCCTGTAACGGCCTGCGGCTCACTGCCGTAGACTGGATCATCGGGCGGAAACGGGATGGCCACATGGGATAGTGAAAACAGATCAGCGGGCCATGCCAGTTCAATATCCTCTGTGTAAGCTGATGCCGCACCTGCCGGCTTGGTGCGCGCGATGACACGGTCCGTATCCAGGCTTGCATTGGTTACCAGCGTCAGGGTAAACGGAAGCTTCGACTCACCCAGCAAGCGGTCCGTCAAGATCTCGGGGTCCGAGCGCAGCAGCGGTTCGGCGTCCCGGTGGCGGTTGACATCGAACAGCACCAGTTCGTGTCCGCCCGGTGCCAGTTGCATAAACAGGGCATCCACCAGTGTCGATGGATTGATGGTGGCGTCGACAACCGACTGGAATGCAAGCGTCTGCGGAAACCCCTCCACCCCGTGAGGACCGGACAGCCGTTGCATGCGACTGGCGATATTCTGCGTCAACTGGTAAATCTGATCCGCGGCGTTGACCGTAAAGGAGTTGTATTTGTAGGGATCAAATTCCGGCTGAATCTCCGTCCAGCCCAGCTTCTCCAGTCCTGACAACCGTGACAGGCGTGCCTGCCAGATGGCATAGGCAGCCACCCCGGGCGCCTGGATGGCAGGTGAAAACAACACCAGGCCCTCTGCCCGCGGCAGGTCTTCGCCCTCGAGTACCGCCAGGGAATAGTCCACTGCCAGTGCGGCGCCGTTGGAATAACCGACCAGGTACAGGGGCCGGTCAGGGCCAATACGTGCCCGCATGCTGGTCACGGCAATCCTGACGGCCGCCGCGAAATCATGCCATGTAACGTTGTGCAGTCCCGCCGGGGCCGTGCCATGCCCGGGCAGACGCAGACCGATGACCTCGAACTGCCGGTCGTGCAACTGCTGACCCAGCGCACGCAGGCTGTAGGGAGAATCTGACAGGCCGTGCAGCAGGACGGCGCCGGCGACCGGCTCGTCGTGCGAGAGCACAAAGGTACGGTTCCAGTTCTGCGGATAGTTGCCCGGATCCGTCAGGCTGCCCCTGGAATAGCGGTTGATTTGCCGGCGGTCCGCCGCGCTTGTCTGCGCATAGACCTGCTGATCGAGTTGTTCAAAGAGCTGCTCCTCGAGCTGCAGGTAGGCATCGATAGTGTTTATTTCATCCGCAAGCCCGGCATGAAATTCGGCATCCAGATCAGCACGATGCCATACCTTGAGGTCAGGACGGTTTTCCTGCATGTAAACATAGGCACCAACCAGCACGAGCACACTGCCGAGCAGACCGTACGCCAGTGCCAGCCACAGGTGTTTCAAGATACGAAAAATATCGTTACCCTCCCTCTGCCGTATGCGCCTGCACCAGCTCACGCAGCACACTGGTGGCATAGGCACCGGCCGGCAGGCTGAATGTCAGTACCAGTTCGGTGGATGCCGTCCACTGCCAGGCAAGATCCGCCACACCAAGACGCAGCGCACGCCGGTCCTGCTGCAGACCGGCAGCTTCAAGGCCGGTGCGCCAGCTCGCATAGTCTGCCAGCACAGCTGCCTCGAACTCGCGGCAAGCACCCTGCGCCGGATTCTCGCCCCGACCATGCAAGGGTCCGGTTGGATGTATGTCCTGACTGGCCACACGCCCCGCCAGTTCCGCATCGGCGGTTCCGGCAATAAAATAGCTGTGACTGCCGTCTAATTGCATCGCGTCACCGCCGAGTGCTGTATTCCAGTTGCCTGCCTTAACGCGCGCCGACAGGACCTGGTTAAACAGTAACGACCGTGCCGCCGACAGGATCAGGCTGCGCTTGTTGCGCGACAGGCGCAATTTCGGCTTGCTGAACAGCCGCTCTGCGGTTTGCAGGTTGCTGCCATGACGGCCGAAGCGTTGCTCGCCAAAATAGTTTGGGACCCCTGCCGCGGTGATAACTCCCAGCCGCTGTTCCAGCTCTTCGGGGTCGCCTGTCATATCGCGCAACGTGATTCTGAAGGTATTCCCCTTCAAGGCACCACGCCGCAGCTTGCGGGAATGCCGGGCATGCCGCAGGACGGTCAGCGTCGCGGAGTTGACGGCCTCCCAGGGCGGTTCGTCCTTGCCGGGTAGCTGTACCGAGAACCACTGTGCCGTCACGGCCTGACGGTCTTTTAATCCGGCAAAACTGACTTGCCGGGGATGTACACCGGCAAAGCGTGCCAGTTGCCCGGCAACGTCAAGGGTATTTTCATTGCGCTTGCGCACCCACAGCCAGACATGCTCGCCGTCGCCATCGGGTTCCAGCAGGGGGATTTCCGTGACCTGGAAATCCTCAGGACTGGCACGCATGTGGCCGCTGGCAGCAGGTTTACCCCAGGCATAGGCCAGTGATGCGGTGGGCAGGTCAAACGGAATCGATTCAGTTGGCATGAGTATCGTATCTGCCACTACTGCCCCAGAAACTCCCTCTCCCTCCGGGAGAGGGTTGGGGAGAGGGAGTAAAATGGAAAGGTAATCACCTGATTTTCTATCCCCTCATCCTGTCCTTCCCCCGGAGGGGGAAGGAACGCTCTTTTTGTATGGAGGTGACTGGCATTAATATCCCGCAGGTAAGAAAATTTACTCTTCCAGCAAGACGACGGCAAAGGCAGCGATGCCTTCCTCCCTGCCGGTAAAGCCCAGTTGCTCCGTCGTGGTTGCCTTGACATTCACCCTGCCTGGTTGCACCTGCAGGTCTGCACTGATACACGCGCACATGGCATCGATGAACGGCGCCAGTTTCGGCAACTGGGCCACAATGGTGATATCGGCATTGGCGATCGTGAACAGTTGTTCCGTGACCAGCGCCACCGTGTTACGCAACAGTACGCGGCTGTCGATGTTGCTGTAGGCCGGGTCATCAGGCGGGAAGTGCCGGCCGATATCGCCGCAAGCGGCCGCACCCAGCAGGGCATCACACAGGGCGTGCAGCACCACATCACCGTCGGAATGTGCCGCCAGGCTGCGTGCAAAGGGAATGGCCACGCCACCCAGCACCAGCGAGCCGCCGTCCTGGAAGGCATGCACATCGAAGCCCTGCCCGATCCTCATAGTTGTTCCCTTGTCTGCAAATAAAAGGCCGCCAGCAGCAGGTCCGCGGGTACGGTAATTTTTATATTGTCGCGGTGCCCCTGCACCATGCGCGGCTGATAACCGGCCAGCTGCATGGCACTGGCCTCGTCCGTCACGAGTAATTTATTGTCAATGGCATGCTGCAATGCCGCCCGCAACAGACCGACTCGGAACATCTGCGGTGTGTAGGCATGCCACAGGCCCTCGCGGGCAACCGTCGCGGTAACACGGTTATCGCCATCAACCTGCTTCATGGTATCGGCAACCGGCACGCCCAGCAGTCCGCCGTCCGGGCTTGCCGACAGTGTCTCGATCAGGGTTTCGATATCTGTCAGCCGCACGCAGGGCCGAGCGGCATCATGCACCAGCACCCAGTCTTCTGCACCCGCCTGGCCGGCCAGCCGGGTCAAACCGTTCAATACGGAATGGCAGCGTTCCACCCCACCGGTAACGCTAGCCAGCCGCTCACTGGAATAACGCTGCTGCAGGTCCGGCCAGTAGCCATCGTCTGCGGCAAGCACCACCACCACGCCGGCCAGCCGGCGGCAGGCAAGCAGGGTATCCAGCGTGTGTTCCAGCACCGTTTTCTCACCCAGCGGCAGGTACTGTTTGGGTATATTTGCGGACATGCGCCGCCCGGCGCCGGCGGCGGGTACCACGGCCCAGATATTGTTATTTTCTGGTGTCACGTCTGCCTGCCTTGCCTGAAGAGCTCTTTGTGCACCAGACGACTTTGCGAGGAAGTCTCAATGCATACGCTGTGAAGGAATGCCATTTAAGCTGCTTACTCAACCACCTGGTAAAAGGTTTCGCCTTTTTTAACCATACCAAGGTCTTCCCGGGCGTGTTCCTCGATGGCATCCAGGCCCTGCTGCAAATCAGTGACTTCCGCTTCCAGCGCGGCATTACGCTCGCGCAGCTCGATATTTTCCTGGCGCTGCAACTCGACCTCCTGATGCAGTTCCCAGACATCCTGCAGGCTGCCGTCACCAAACCACAGCCGGTACTGCAGATAGACCAGCAGCAACAGCAGCAGTAGCAACATATTCTTCATGGCACCCCGGGAACCTGTCGGACTTGCGAACCCGCAGGCTGCATTCAACTTCCCGCCAGGTGCCTGAAGGCAGCGCGCCCGGCATAGGTCGCATGGCTGCCCAGTTCATCCTCGATACGCATTAACTGGTTGTACTTGGCCACCCGGTCAGAACGCGACAGTGAACCGGTCTTGATCTGGGTGGCCGTCGTGGCAACGGCAATATCGGCAATGGTGACATCCTCTGTTTCACCCGAGCGGTGCGAAACAACCGCGCTGTAACCGGCCGCCTCTGCCATCTGAATGGCTGCCAGTGTTTCAGTCAGGGTGCCGATTTGATTTGGCTTGATCAGGATGGAATTAGCGATGTTCCTGTCGATACCTTCCCTGAATATCGTGGTATTGGTAACAAACAGATCATCACCGACCAGTTGAACCCTGTCACCCAGTTTTTCGGTGAGCAGTTTCCAGCCATCCCAGTCACTTTCATCGAGGCCATCTTCAATGGTAATGATCGGGTACTGCGTCACCCAGTTTGCCAGGTACTCGGTAAATTCAGCCGCGGTAAACTCCCGGCCCTCTGATGACAGCACGTATTTCCCGTCGCGATAGAACTCGGAGCTGGCCGCATCCAGACCCAGGTAGATATCCTTTCCGGCCGTGTAGCCCGCCTTCTCGATCGCCTCGAGGATCACTTCAATGGCTGCTTCGTTTGACGGCAGATCGGGGGCAAAGCCACCCTCGTCCCCCACGGCAGTATTCAGGCCGCGCGCATGCAGCACCTTCGCGAGTGCATGGAACACCTCCGTGCCATAACGCACCGCCTCGCGCAAACTGCCTGCCCCGACCGGCAGGATCATGAACTCCTGGAGGTCCACACTGTTATCCGCATGTACCCCGCCGTTGATGATATTCATCATCGGTACCGGCATCTGGAACGAAGCACCACTGCCCAGCAGGCGGTACAGGCCGGTACCCTGCTCACATGCCACGGCCTGCGCATTGGCCAGCGATACGGCCAGCAAGGCGTTGGCGCCCAGGCGTCCCTTGTTTTCGCTGCCATCAAGTTCGATCATCAGGCGATCGATGTCAGCCTGTGCATTCGCCTCCTTGCCGAGTACGGCAGCACGAATCACGGTGTTGACGTTGTTTACCGCCTTGCTCACGCCCTTGCCGCCAAAACGGTGGATATCACCGTCACGCAATTCCACGGCTTCTCGCGAACCGGTGGAGGCACCGGAAGGTACGGCCGCGCGGCCGATGGCACCCGAACTCAGCGTAACCTCGGCTTCTACGGTGGGGTTGCCACGTGAATCGATGATTTCACGCCCTTTTACCTCAGATATATCTGACATTATTTCTCCATACTTCAGCAGCTTGTTAAATACTTAAGGAAACAGCCTGATTTATCGCAGCAGTGCTGTTTCCGGCAGAACCCGTGCCTTGATGATGCTGTCGATCTCTTTCAGGGTCTCCAGCAGCATCCGCATGTCACCCAGGGGCCAGGCATTGGGACCATCGCTGAGTGCGCTGGCCGGATCCGGATGCGTTTCCATAAAGATACCCGCAACCCCGGCTGCAACGGCCGCACGTGCCAGCACCGGCACAAATTCACGTTGACCACCGGAACAGCTCCCCTGGCCACCGGGCAATTGCACCGAGTGTGTCGCGTCGAACACCACCGGGACACCGGTGTCACGCATCACGGCGAGTGCACGCATGTCGGACACCAGATTGTTATAACCGAAGGAGGCGCCGCGCTCGCACACCATGATCTGCCTGTTGCCGGTGGCAAGCGCCTTGTCCGAGACGTTCTTCATGTCCCAGGGTGACAGAAACTGGCCTTTCTTGATGTTGACCGGTTTGCCCTGCCTGGCCACGTTCTGGATAAAGTTCGTCTGCCGGCAGAGAAACGCCGGCGTTTGCAAGACATCGACGACCGCCGCCACCTCATCCAGCGGCGTGTCTTCATGGACATCCGTCAGCACCGGCACGCCAAGCTGCGCCTTAACCTTTTCAAGAATGGCCAGACCCGCCTCCAGCCCGGGACCGCGGAAGCTCTCGTGCGAAGAACGGTTGGCCTTGTCAAAGGACGACTTGAAGATGAACGGTATCCCGAGTGCTGTGGTTATTTCCTGCAGGGTCCCGGCCGTCTCGATCACGAGCTGTTCGCTCTCGATAACGCAGGGCCCGGCAATCAGGAACAGTGGCCGGTCAATACCGACCTGAAAATCACATAATTTCATGGCCCGGTCACCTGTAAATCAGGCATCGGCCTGCACAGCCGCCGGTGCGACCTGCAGCTGCCCGGCCTGGTAGGCCCTGGCTGCCTTGATAAAGCTGGTGAACAGCGGATGTCCGTCACGCGGCGAGGAGGTGAATTCCGGATGGAACTGGCAGGCGAAGAACCAGGGATGTGTCGCGATTTCCACGACCTCGACCAGGTTGCCGTCAATGGAAACTCCCGACAGGACGAGCCCCCTGGCAGCCAGCTGTTCACGATAATGGTTGTTGAATTCATAACGGTGACGATGCCTTTCCTCGATCACATCCTTGCCATAAATACGGTGCGCCAGGCTCCCCGGCTGCAGGCGGCACTGTTGTCCGCCCAGGCGCATGGTGCCACCCATGTCCGAATCCTCACTGCGCAATTCGTGGCCACCATCCGCCCGTTGCCATTCCTCGATCAAGGCAATGACGGGCTGTTTGGTACCCTTGTTGAATTCTGTTGAATGCGCGTCCTGCAACCCGGCAACATTACGGGCATATTCAATAACCGCAACCTGCATACCCAGACAGATACCCAGGAAGGGGATGTTATGCTCGCGGGCATAACGCACCGCATCGATCTTGCCCTCGACACCACGCAGCCCGAAGCCACCCGGCACCAGTATGGCATCGACCCCTTCCAGCATGCCGGTACCGTGCTGTTCGATCTTTTCCGAATCGACATATTCGATATTGACGTTGGTGAGTGTGTGTATGCCGGCGTGGATCAACGCTTCAGACAACGATTTGTATGATTCGGTCAACTCGATGTATTTACCGACCATGGCGATGGTGACACCGCCCTCACGTCGTTCGCTATTACGCACCACCTGCTCCCATTCACTCAGGTCTGCAGGACCGGCATCAATGTGCATTTTCTCCACAACGATGTTGTCGAGTTGCTGCTCGTGCAACAGCAGCGGAATCTTGTAAATACTGTCCACATCGACGGCGGATATAACGGCTCGTTCTTCAACATTGGTAAACAGCGCCACCTTGCTGCGTTCAGTCGGTGGCAGCGGCCGGTCGGCCCGACACAACAGGATATCCGGCTGGATACCGATGGAACGTAATTCCTTGACCGAGTGCTGCGTGGGTTTGGTTTTTATCTCACCGGAGGCAGCAATATAGGGAACCAGTGTCAGGTGCATGAAGAGTGCCCGCTCATGTCCGAGTTCGACACCCATCTGGCGAATTGACTCAAGGAAGGGCAGCGACTCGATATCACCGACCGTGCCGCCGATCTCGACCATGGCGATATCCGCATCATCCGCGCCCCTGAGAATACTTTCCTTGATCTCGTCCGTGATATGGGGGATGACCTGTACTGTCGCACCCAGATAGTCGCCGCGGCGTTCCTTGCGAATGACGCTCTCGTAAATCTGGCCGGTGGTGAAATTATTGGCCTTCGTCATGGTAGTACGGACGAAACGCTCATAGTGCCCCAGATCAAGGTCCGTTTCCGCGCCGTCACTGGTGACGAACACCTCGCCGTGCTGAAACGGACTCATGGTACCCGGATCAACATTGATATAGGGGTCCAGCTTGAGCAACGTCACCTTGAGGCCACGCGTTTCGAGCAGACTGCCGAGAGAGGCCGCTGCGATGCCCTTGCCCAGAGAGGACACAACACCGCCGGTGATGAAGATAAATCGGGTCATTTACTACCTGGGATCCGGGGGGCGACACTATTGCCGCATGACGGGAGCAAACGTTACCAGATCGGGGCGGCCACCTCAATTACCCGGTGGGGCTGGAATCGCAGATATCTGTCATTAAACGTTTGATTGTTGCCCCGGCAACCAGTTGATCATGAAACCGGACTCGGCGGGTCCGGCCTGGAACGGTTCACATACCCACATACCGGCCACCGCAGCCAGCTGGTCCTGGATATAGATCAACGGAATACGTGACCGCTCCCAGGGGGGAATCCCCCGTTCCTGGAACAATTTTTTCAGGCGATGCTGGTGCCCTCTACCCGCAGGCCTGCAATATTCACCGCCCCGACGCCAGGCTACACGGACACAGCCAGCCGGCACCGCGGCAACCCGGATACCGCGCCCGGTCTCCGTGGTCGCTGTCAGAACCCCGCCCACCCCCGGCAATGCCAGCGGCCCGGACAGAGCCCAGTCCAGGGTCCCGGGTTGCTCCTCAGGCACGGCCGCCCGAGGCAACAAGAACAGTTCCTCGCGGTAGCGGCGTATCTCGAAGCCGCCCCAGCGCACACAGGGCTCGGAATCACGGCGACTGCCGGTGACGTCATTCAAAATGCGTGCAAGCACCGCCGCAGACGGTGTCTTTCCGGATAACTGCCTGGTCCAGTGGCGCAAGACATTACCCTGGCGTGCCAGCGGCAAGGCCACGAGGCCTGTCAGCGACAGGGTATTTCCCCGGACCGTCAGGGCCTGCAGATCCTGCTCGGCCAGTTCCGCAAGCAAGCGGGCAGCATCTGCACAGTGCGCGGCACTGCGTGACAGACTGGACGCAACTGCAGGCCAGCGTTCCCGTAGCACCGGCAACACCTGCCGGCGCAGATAGTTGCGATCGAAACCGGTATCCGTATTACTGGGGTCCTCTATCCACGACAGCCTGTTGCTAATGGCGTACCGGTACAGTGCCTCCCGGGTAACATCCAGCAATGGCCGCAGCAGCCGGCCGGCGCCGAAGGTTGTCAAAACCGGCATTGCTGCCAGACCATTCACCCCGCTGCCGCGCAGCAATTGCAATAACAGTGTTTCCGCCTGATCATCCTGATGCTGGGCCGTTAACAGGCAATGCTGTGCCGGCAACCAGTCTGCCAGCGCCGTATAGCGTGCGCTGCGTGCGGCCGCTTCCGGACTCTCGCCACGCAGCGCCTTGCCGTCCACCCTGAGAGAGACATACGGTACTTTCAGGTCGGCACACAGCTGCTGGCAATGCGACTCCCAGTGATCGGCGTCCAGTTGCAAGCCATGATTGACATGCACAGCACCGATGTCTGCACCCAGTTCAGCCCGCAGCTTGCTGAGCGCGTGCAACAGCGCATGTGAGTCAAGACCGCCACTGAAGGCCACCTGGTAACCACAGGTCCCGGGGTGACGGTGCAGTTGCTGCAGGAGATAGTCAGGTGAGAATTTCATATATGCAGCCGGGTTGAGGCCATGGCGCAGGATGTGCCGAGTAAACAAAGCGCATCATTTCGCGACCGATGCGCTTCGTACCCCAGCACATCCTGCATACCCGTCAGTTTTTTTTAAAACTAACGGTCAGTGAATTGTCCGTAGCCCTTCAAGCGTTGGTAACGTGCTTCAAGCAGTTCATCCAGTGACTTTTTCTGCAGTTCCCCGAGTGTTTCAACCAGGGCCTGTTTAACATTATCGACAACAGCATCAATGTTACGGTGCGCACCACCCAGAGGTTCGGGAATGATCCTGTCGACCATGCCAAGGTCACGCAGCCTCCCGGAGGTAATACCCAGCGCCTCTGCCGCATCGGGGGCCTTTTCCGCACTTTTCCACAAAATAGAGGCACAGCCTTCCGGTGAAATCACCGAGTAGGTGCTGTACTGCAACATCAGCGTCTGGTCACCCACGCCAATGGCCAGTGCACCACCTGAGCCTCCCTCACCAATGACCGTGCAGATAATCGGCGTCTTCAGATGGGACATGACCAGCAAATTCCTCGCGATAGCCTCACTCTGTCCGCGTTCCTCGGCACCAATGCCGGGGTAGGCACCCGGTGTATCAATAAAGGTCAGCAGCGGCAATTTGAAGCGCTCCGCCATCTCCATCAGACGCAGGGCCTTGCGATACCCC
>Ga0316193_10000262_pt1 | contig 31224 bp, 27 predicted proteins | sample MerIslsedime2_MG_FD_207735 | JGI IMG/M metagenome (GOLD analysis project Ga0316193, IMG submission 207735) | Coastal sediment microbial communities from Maine, United States - Merrow Island sediment 2 | ecosystem: Environmental > Aquatic > Marine > Coastal > Sediment | place: USA: Maine... | reverse complement strand
CGCTTGCTTGTTCTTCTTGCGACCCGTCTTGATCTGCATGTTCATGCCGGCGAAGATCTGGACTGTCGGCTGGCCGATACCTCGAAGGGCGATCGCGAACTGCGGCTCGAGGAAGAAATTGAAGATCAGCTTCTCGGTCGGAATCACCTTGCCGGCGCCGAGCCCGAACGGAACATTGTAGGTCGGGTTCTCGAGGTCGAAGAACCAAATCGGCGCAGTGCGAATGTAGTAGCCCTTTCCCAGCTGAAAGAAGGCGAACGGTTGGGCGACAATGAACTGCGTGCGTGGCTTGCTGCTATCGCCTCCAACGCCGATCTGGTAGTTGAACAGACCGCCGAGCAGGAAGATGCCTTTCGCCCAGACGCTGAGGGCAGCAACGCCAACTTCGTGCTTGCCGTTGCCGAGAGCCGAGTTGCTTGCCGTAGGCGCGGTATAGATCGGACCGATTCCGGCCGTGACGGGTGAGTCATCGGGGGTGACGACGAAGGTGGCGAAGATGTTGATGTCGCCAAAGCCGGTGACCTTGGCTACCTCGGCGGTCGGGTTCGGAGCCGGAACCACTTGGATCGGGATCGACAAACGGGGAATGATTCTCCAGAACGGGGTGACGAGTCGGAGCCAGAAGGTGTTGGCGCTCTCGTCGGGAATCCCATTGAGCTTTGGGTAGTAGTAGTTCTGAAGCGAAACAGAGATGAGATCTGCGAGAGGGTTGTTGGCCGTGTTGACCTCGTTCCCGAGAGCGCTCTTCTCGGCCTTCACTTTCTCAACGACTTCCTCGACTTCGTCGGGCGACTCCTTTTCGGCCTCGGCCTGTGCAGCGACGTTGCTTGATGGCAAAGCGAGGAGCATCGCGAGACAGAGCTGTGCGATGATGATGCGCATGGTGGAAGAACCCATGGCGGCAGCGTACTACAAGTCGGATCGCTTTCAGGCAGCAACCTCGCCGTACGTGGCCTGGAGGTAGCGAACGATGTCCGCGGACTCGGGCATCCAGCGGTCTTGGCCGTCGGCGCCAGTGATTCGAAGGACGGGTACTGTGGCCCTCCCGCGCGCTTCGAGCAGCTCGTTCATGTACGAAGGATCCTCGTAGATGCTTCGTAGCTCGACATCGAGGCCCAGGACATCGATGGCTCGCCGGACGCGCGTACAGAACGGACACCCGTCGAAATGGTAGAGCGTGAGGCGATCTTCTCGTGGCGCTTCCGCCGGGCCCTGACACTCGAGCAAGCGGCGCGCGTAGAAGTGAGGCCACGGAGTGTCCGGCTCGACCGCACGGTGCTCGCTATCGGCCTCCATGAGGCAGAAGACGAGGCGGCTCCGGGTGAGAGGCGCAGCAAGAAAGCCGGTGAGACGGCCGTGGAGGTGCTCCGCGTACCAGAGCGGCCATTCGGGGTCTTCGCCGTCGGTGTCGGCGAACGCCCGATGGTGGGCGCTTCCGGTCTCCTCGAACAGTTTCGTCAACTGCTCGAGCGTGGCCTCATCGGTCATGGGTGACTCCTCTTCTGAGTTTCAGATGGTCTCATCGGTAATCAGGGTCGCGTTCCGCTGGGCAATGCGCCCCGCGGGAATGGCGGGATCCGCATCGCAGAGGCGCTGGGTCATCGAAGCTTTGGCGGCGCCTCGGACGAGCCAGATGATCTCGCGAGCTGCGTTGATCGCCTCGAAGGTGAGCGTCATCCTGCGATGCCCTCGGTAGGGTTCAGTGAGGGCCACCTTGGAGCCGCTCACCTCGAGGACCGAGTCGTCGGGGACGAGGGATGCGGTGTGACCGTCCTCTCCAAGGCCCAAGTGAACGATATCGAGCACGACGGGAAGCGACTCTGCGTAGTGCACGGCAGCCGAGTCGAGATCGCTGGCTTCCACCGGCATCGGATGCATCGCCGCCGGAACGCGATCAAGCAAGGACTCGCTGAGACCGGTGAGGTTCCGGGCCGGATCCCCCGGAGGCGCGACTCGTTCGTCCACCTGGTAGATGTCGACGCGGCGCCAGTCGATCGGTGCCGCAGCGAGTTTGCGAAACACGGGCACGGGAGTGCTTCCACCGGAGACCGCAAGCGACACCCGTTCGCTGCCGTCGAGCCGCGCCCGGAGCGCGCCCGCGAGGAACGACGCGGCCGTGTCGATGAAGTCCGTCCCGGCTCGGACGACGCGCTTCATTTGGTGATCCACGTCCAGTTGGAGCCGAGCAGGGAGTCCGCCTCTTGGGGCCCCCAAGTCCCTCGACCATAGGGCACCACGGGACGACATCCGCTTAGGGTTTTGTCGACGATACGCCAGGCTTCCATGACACCGTCTTGGCGGGCAAACAGGCTGGGATCGCCCCGAAGCGCATCGCCGAGCAGTCGGTCATAGGCGTCGCGCCCTGTCGGACGGTCGTGCTCGAGGTGAAGCTCGATCGGGCGGCTCACCATGGCAGGCCCTGGCTTCTTCGCCTGCATCGAGAAGCTGATCCCGTCGTCCGGTTTCGTCCGAAAGGTCATGCGGTTTGGCCCAGGCCTGCAATCCGCATCGGCGAAGAGCGGACGCGGCGGGCGCGCGAACTCGACGACCGCCTCGGTAACCGTCGACGCGAGCCCCTTTCCTGCTCGAATGATCCAAGGGACACCCGCCCAGCGCCAAGAATCCACCTCGAGTCGCATCGCCGTGAAGGTCTCCGTGTCAGAATCCGGGGTGACGCCGGGTTCGTCCCGATAGCCGGCATACTGACCACGGACCACATCGTCGGCGTTCGGTGTCACGATGGCGCGAAGCGCTTTGACGCGTTCGTCGCGTAGCGCATCGGGACTTTCGGAAACCGGAGGCTCCATCGCAAGGAGCGCGAGGACTTGGAGTAGATGATTCTGCACCACGTCGCGTACGGTGCCGACCTTGTCGTAGAATGAACCGCGTCCTTCGACACCGAAGTCTTCCGCCATGGTGATCTGAACCCCCCGCACGTAGTGTCGGTTCCAAATCGGCTCGAGGACGGTGTTCGAGAAACGGAATATCATGAGGTTCTGAACAGCTTCCTTTCCGAGGAAGTGGTCGATTCGGTACACCCTGTGCTCAGGGAAGTGCTGCTGTACGATCGCGTCGAGGTCCGTTGCAGACTGGAGGTCGCGCCCAAATGGCTTTTCCAACACCAGGCGGCCACGGCGATTGAGCCCGACGGATGCAAGACCCTCGACCACCTCGTTGAAGAGTCCGGGGGGAATCGCCAGGTACGAGACGGTGCAGGCGGCGTCGGACGTTCGCTCGGCAATGCGTGCATACGTGCCTGGGTCCTGATACTTGCCAGAGACGTAGGAGAGGTTGGCGGCCAATCGGGCGAAGACATCCTCGTCGATTGCACGGCCTGATGACTCGAGCGCCTTGCGAGCTTCGCTGCGGAGCGTTTCGTCGTCCCAGGCACGAGATGCCACCCCAATGACCGGCATGTCGAGCCGCCCGGCGGCAGTGAGGTCGTACAGCGCAGAGAAGAGCTTTTTGCGCGCGAGGTCGCCGGTGATGCCGAAGAGGATCAGCGCGTCAGCATCGCTCGGGCCGCTCATGTCGACGACTTCTCCTGGTGACCGCCAAACTGGCTTCGCATGGCGGACAAGACTCGGTTCGCAAGGTCGTCACGCCCACGAGAGGCGAAACGCCCGTAGAGAGCCGCGGAAAGAACCGGTGCAGGGACGCCTTCCTCGACTGCCGTGAGCACGGTCCACCTGCCCTCTCCGGAATCGGACACCTGGCCGCCAAAACCAGCGAGCTTTGGGTCCTCGACGAAGGCTGCGGCCGTGAGGTCGAGCAGCCAGGAAGCCACGACACTGCCGCGCCGCCACACCTCCGTGATCGACGGAAGGTCGAGGTCGTACTGATAGTGTTCGGGGGACCGAAGTGGCGTCGTCTCGGCGTCGACGTCCTGATTCGCAAGTCCGACACCGGCGTGTTCGAGAATGTTCAAACCTTCTGCGATGGCCGCCATCATCCCGTACTCGATTCCGTTGTGCACCATCTTGACGAAGTGCCCGGCGCCACTCGGTCCGCAATGAAGGTAGCCCTGCTCGGCGGAGATAGGCGCACCCGCGCGGCCTGGCGTTCGCCCCGCTGAATCGACTCCAGGTGCAAGCGTTCGAAAGATTGGATCGAGGTGTTGAACGGCATCGTCGTCGCCACCAATCATTAAACAAAAGCCGCGCTCTAGGCCGAACACACCGCCGCTCGTTCCCACATCGAGGAGGCGGATGCCCCGCTGGCCCAGCGACGCCGAGCGGCTGAGGTCGTCTTGGTAGAACGAGTTTCCGCCGTCGATGATGATGTCGCCCGAGTCCAGGTGAGAGGCGAGCTCTTCGATGACCTTTCCCGCGAGTCCCGCCGGAACCATCACCCAAACGGCGCGAGTGCCATCGAGCTTGCTGGCGAGGTCCGCGGCGCTCGTGGCGCTTTCCGCACCTTCAGCGACCAAGGCATCGACGGACGCCTGATCGACGTCGAACACCACCGCTCTGTGGCCGTCTCGAAGCAACCTTCGCACGAGGTTCGCTCCCATCCGGCCAAGTCCGATCATTCCGAGATCCATGTCCTGTCTCTCCTTGCCTCTGGGCCCGACAATAGCGGCGTTCCTCTCACGGAGATAGGCCCCCCTCTCGAGCATGCAAGGGCCTCGGGCGGCCTGTGACCGTGCTTCACCCACGATTCGAGGCCCGGCGGAGCTACGATGGAGGCACGCGCGTCGAGCTCGACGAGAGGCATGCCTGTCGCATTCCGCTAGAGCGTATCCTCGACGCCGTGAAGCTTGGCCCTCTTCCGTCCGAACGTCCTCCGCTTCAACGCTCCGACGTCAAAGGAGCCGCTCGCTTTCTTTGCGCCAAGAACTGCTCTAGTGAGGCAGAATCGCTCGCGCTTGACGCGAGAGCGCTGGGCTCGATGCAAGAAACGTTATGGAGATCCGTTCTGACTTCCAGCATCGGGAAGTGGTCTACACTCCCGATCTGCCGTGGACTGCTTCTCCGCTGCCTGGCGTCGAGAGGAGGATGCTCGATCGCGTGGGTGACGAGGTCGCGCGCGCGACGTCCATCGTGCGGTATGCGCCGGGGAGCCGCTTCTCCCCGCACGCGCACGAGCTCGGGGAGGAGTTCCTCGTGCTCGACGGCATCTTCTCGGACGAGCACGGCGACTACCCGGCAGGCACCTACGTCCGGAACCCTCCAGGCTCGAGCCATTCCCCATTCACGATCGACGGCTGCACGATTTTCGTGAAGCTCCGGCAGTTCGACCCCGAAGACGAGGTGCCGGTGCGTATCGATACGCGTCACGCGCCATTCGTTCCGGGGGCGGTCGCTGGACTCTCGGTTCGCCCCTTGCACGACTTCGCTGGCAAGAACGTCGCCCTGGTGCGCTGGCAACCCGGCACCGAGTTCCACCCGCACACGCACATGGGTGGCGAAGAGATCCTGGTCCTCGAAGGCACGTTCTCGGATGAGTATGGTGACTACCCGACAGGCACTTGGATCCGAAGCCCCCATGCAAGTCAGCATTGCCCCTTCTCACGCGAGGGCTGCCTAATCTACGTAAAGGTAGGCCACATCCCCCCAACACCCAGGCCCCCCCCACAAGACCCCACCAACGCACGACCCCCATACGACTAGGGGACACGCAGCCCCTCTAAAACCGCACTGATTCCCGCCACTTCGAAGGCGTAACGCGCAGTTTCAGAAACGGTCGCAAACTGCGCAGTACGCCTTCGAAGTTACTGAGATCGCAGCGGTTTTAGAGGGGCTGCGTGTCCCCTAGTTGGGTTGCTGTGGGGGGCCGTTTAGGGCTGCTAGTTTTGAGGCGTAGCGTTTGGCGCTGGCGTCGCGGCCCATCTGCTGGTTGTAGCCGACGAGAAGCTGCAGCACCTCTCGGTTTGCGGGGTAGCGAGTGTGCATCTGCTCTAGCGTCTGGAGCGCGCCGGCCTGCTTCCCAAGGTCAAACTGTGCGACCGAGTAGACGTAGCCGAAGCGGATCGTTTCGGGCCGCGTCTCGTATGCACGCCGGAAACTGTCCAGCGCCTCGTCGCGTTTCCCAAGGCGAACCAGCGTGAGCCCGAGTGAAAACTCGACGGCAGCTCGGTCCGCCGCGCGCTCGAGCCCATGACGCAGAATCATTTCGGCATCGGCATCGCGCTGCTGGTTTCGGTAGAGGTCCGCGAGATTCACGTATGCCGCCGTAAAAGTCGGATCGACCTCGAGCGCCTCACGCAGGTTGTCTTCGCCGTGCTGGAAATCACCAGCAAGGGCGGCAACATGCGCGAGGTCGACAAGCCCCTCGCCACGATCCGAGTTGAAGGCGCGCGCCTCGAGATACTCGGTCGTCGCTCGTTTGAGCGCCATCTTGTCGACCTGACGCCAGCTTCGCGCATCGCTTCCGAGCAGCGTTCCCACGGCCTCGACGCGCACCGTCCTCGCCTCGTCGCGAAGGAGCGGCCGCACAATTTCGACCTGCTCCTCGGGTGGAAGGTCGCGCGCGGCGACCGCAACACTCCGCCGAACGACGGCGCTATCGTCGCTGGCCGCGCGCATGAGCAGCGCGGGAAGCGCGGGCGAACTCAGGAGCCGTAGCTCGAGGAGCGCAGTCGCCCGCACGATCGCAGGCGCAGTACCTGCGGCGACCAGCTCGATGAGGGCCGGCTCTCCCTCAGGACGCTGATTCCGCGCTGCATGGAAGGTCCGAGCAAATGCGTGCTCCGCGCGCTTATCGAAGTGCTTATTGATGTGTCGCTCGGCCCATTGCGGGCTTTTGCCCTCATGACAGCCCGTGCAGGCGTCCGGCGCGCCGACAGAGGCCGAGAGTGCGGGCTGCGGCAAACCGAAGCGATGGTCGCCACGATAGTCGAGCACCATGTACGGCCGCTTCGGCATGTGGCAGTCGGTGCAGAGGCTCCCTTCGCCGCCCGCCTCGTGGAAATGATGCTTGGGAACGTCATACACCTCGGCCTTGTGGCAGCGGGTGCAGAGCGCGTTTCCTTCGGCGCGCGGGGCGCTGCTATGGCTATCGTGGCAGTCGCTGCAGACGACGCCCGCTGCATGCATCTTGCTCTGCAAGAACGAGCCATACACGTAGACCTCGTCTTCGATCTGGCCGTCGTCGAAGTAGAGAATCTCATCGACGACGGAGAGCCGATAGCGATCGTGAAAGCGATCGTAGGCTCCTCCGAGGTCTGCGCGACGGGAGTGGCACGGCGCGCAGGTTTCGGGCTCGTTGCTCTTGCCGGAGGTCAGCACGGCGATGTCGCGACCTTCCTCAAATGCCCAAACGCGCTCCGACGGTGTTGGGAACCGCCGTTCGAGTCCGGCTCCCTTGGGTAGCGGATCGGTGTTCGCTTCCACCAGCCCGACGTGCCGAGAGCCCGGCCCGTGACAGGCCTCGCAACCCACGTCGATCTCGAAGTACTCGGTCGAATACCTCCGCGTCGCTCGGTCGTAGTTCTTCTTCACCGCCGTCGAATGGCAATCAGCGCAAGCGTAGTTCCAATTGTAGCTCGGACCAGTCCAGTGAAGGGCATCACCGGGCTCGATGTACTCCTCCGGCTGGAGGTGAAACCAGCGCTGCCCGCCCTCGCCCTTCGGGCGCGTGTCCCAGGCGAACGGAAACGCCTGCAAACGTCCAGGCTCGACCTCGACCAGGTACTGCTGAAGCGGCTCGACCCCAAACGTGTAGACGACCGGGAACCGCGCCCGCTTCCCGTCGGCACCGAGCGCTTCGACGGCAAAGCCCCCCTCGTCGCGCAGGAACCGGACCGTCTCTGCATAGTAGCTCGCCTTCACCCCATCGAAGTCGCCGAGGACGGTATCCTCCGTCGGGCGCTGCATGGCGAGATCGTGGTGGGACCCGAGCCATTTCTCGTGCTGTGATTCGTGGCACCCGGAGCAGACAGCGGTGCCCACGTACTCCGGAGTCATGGGAACGACGGGCTTCGCAGGGGCCACGCTCGGCGCGACGACCACCTCGTCTGCCTTCTTGCTGCAACCCAAAGCCAGCGCGGCGAGCAGCAGCCACGACCAAACTGCAATTGCTCGCTTCATGACCGGGCGTGATGTAGCGCGGTTTGCCAAAAGGGGACAGCCACAAGTGCATGGCGATATGATCGCCCCGGTGGAGGTGACCAAGGACAGCGCAGTGCGCCTCGTGAGGTTCCTCGTCGGGCTCTTCTTCCGTCGAATGGAGGTCAGCGGCGAGGAACACATCCCGGAGAACGGCGGCGGTATCCTGATCGCCTGGCACCCGAACGGCCTCCTCGACCCGGCCCTGATCATCAGCTCCTTTCCACGGACCGTCGTGTTCGGGGCGAGGCATGGTCTCTTTTCCTGGCCTCTGATCGGCCGAATCATGAAGGCACTCGGAACGGTTCCCATCTACCGCGCGTCCGACATGAAAGAGGCCAGCAACGACGCCCGACGCGCCGCGAACCAGAAGAGCCTCGATGCGCTGGCCCAAGCCGTATGCGACGGGGGGTTCGCCGCCCTCTTTCCCGAGGGCGTCAGCCACGACGACCCGTTCCTGCAAGAGCTGAAGACTGGCGCCGCGAGGCTCTACTATCGAGCGCGGCAGCTTTGCTCCGAGCGCGGCCTCCCACCCGTCATCATCCCGGTTGGACTCCACTACGACGACAAGGCCACGTTTCGGTCGAGCGTTCTCGTCGAGTTCCACCCCCCATTGCGCATCCCGGACCAGCTCCTCGCTCCGATCGCCGAGGGCGACGGTGAAACGTTCCGAGCACAGAGCAGCGAGCTGACCGAAGTTCTCGATCCCGTACTGCGCGAAGTCACGCACGCCACCGAGAGCTGGGAGCTCAACCAGCTCATGAATCGAGTGGGCTCGCTCATGCGCGCCGAGGACGCGAAGCGAGAGTCGGTGAGGTTGGACCCGGTCGGTATCGCGGAGCGAACACTGGGAATGACTCGGGTTTGGAAGGGCTACTACGCCCGCATGGAGAGCGACCCAGCGGGAATGAACGCCCTGCTCGATCGGGTCGGGGCCTACGACCGTGCCCTTCGCGAGATCAACTTAGAGGACGACGATCTCGACGAGCCGCCACGAATCGAGTCCAAGTGGCTGCCATTGCTCCTCGCTCTTCAAGCTGCGGTGGTGTTCCTCGTGTTTCCTCCCGTATTACTGCTCGGTTTCCTGATCAATGCGCCGGCGTACCTGCTGATCCGTCCGGTCGCGAACGCGATGTCGAAACAACACAAGGACACCGCCACCATCAAGCTGATCGCCGGCATCGTACTTTTTCCACTGTCGTGGCTCGTGGCGGGACTCCTCGTTGGCTTTGGACAAGTGCATGCCCATGAAACGTTCGAGGGCATCCCCCGTGCGCCTTGGGCTGCCGGTATCACGACGTTCTTCATCGGCGCATTCGGAGGCGCACTCGCCCTCGTCTACATCGAGCTCGTCAAACGGACGTGGACGTCTATCAAAGTTCGGGCGAAGCGCCGTTGGGGAGCCAACATCATCGAACAGCTCGCCTCCGAGCGAGCCTCCCTTTACGAGCTCATCGAGCAGATGAGGCGGGAAGTCGAGCTCTAGCCGCCCTGCCCCTTCCAGGGGATGTCTTCGACGCCCGCCACATGATTCGCGAAGCGTGCGAGGGTGAAGAGTAAATCGCTGAGCCGGTTGATGTACCGGAAGAGCTCCCCACGAACGGCTTCACCTTGGCCCAGTGCGACGAGCGAGCGCTCTGCACGCCGGCAGATGCAGCGAGCCAGATGAAATCGCGCGGCACCCTCGCTGCCGCCTGGCAACACGAATGAGGTAAGCGCCGGTGGTCCTTCCTCGTATCGATCGATCGCGCGCTCGAGCGTCTCCACCTGAGGCTCTTCGATGAGGGGCATCGAGCCCTTCTGCTTGCGGTCGGGCGTAGAGCCGAGCTCCGCACCGACCTCGAAGAGATCGTTCTGTATCTGGTTGAGAAGAGCATCGAGCTCCGCATCGCTCACCGAGAGCCGGGCCCAGCCAATCGCGCTGTTTAGCTCATCCACTTCGCCGTACGTCTCGACGCGAAGCGACGACTTCGACACGCGGTCACCACCGAACAAGCCAGTCTCGCCCTGGTCGCCCGTTTTCGTATAGATCTTCATGATGGGGACCCTTCATGGGAAAAGCGGTCACCAAGCGCAACCCGTCGGCCGCTGATGAACGAGCGGGCATCCACCCGTTTCCGGCCGCTTTCCTGCAGCTCCTGAATCTCCAGCGTGCCCTCCGCGCATGCCACGAGCACCCCTTCCGGGTCGAGGGCAGTCACCTCGCCGGGCTTTGCTCCCTCCGGATCCAGCGTGGATGGCACCGCGCGATGCACCTTGATCCGCCGATCGCCGAGAAGCGTGTGCGCCCCGGGCCAAGGGTTCATACCGCGGATCTGGTCATGAACCGCCTTTGCGCTCTGCTCCCAATCGATGCGGCCGTGCTCTTTTCGGAGGAGCGGCGCCATGCTTGCAGCCGCGTCGTCCTGGGGCTGCGGATGAAGCTCACCCGCGACGTAGCGCGGTAGCTCCCTCGTCAGCAGCTCCGCGCCAAGTACAGATAGGCGCTGGCTCAACGATGCGGCGTCGTCGGTGGACTCGATCGGAGTCGTCGCCGTCGCGAGCATCGGCCCGGTATCCATCCCTTCATCCATTTGCATCAGTGTGACGCCGGTCTCCGAGTCCCCGTGCACGATGGCCCATTGAATGGGCGCAGCGCCGCGCCATCTCGGCAGAAGCGAGGCGTGAACGTTCACGCAACCGAGGCGCGGAGCGTCGAGTACAGCCCTCGGAAGAATCCGGCCGTACGCGACGACCACCGCGACGTCGGCGTCCAGCGCCCGGAGCTTGGCCGCGAAGTCCGGTGTACGCACTTTGGTCGGCTGCCAGACGTCGAGACCGAGCTCGAGAGCGCGTGATTTCACCGCAGGCGGCCGCATCGACAGGCCTCGCCCAGCGGGCTTGTCGGGTTGCGAGATGACCGCGACGACCTCGCTCATCGCGTGCAAGGCGTCGAGGCATGGCACCGCGAACTCCGGGCTGCCGAAAAAGAGGGTTCGCACTGGCCTACTGGGCTGCGTCGAAGGCGGTTCGCTTGGTCATCGCACGGTGCAGGAGGCGCCGGCGCAAAATACTCAAGTGGTCAATCATCAACTTGCCCTCGAGGTGGTCGTTCTCGTGCTGAATCGCGATGGCGAGCAGGCCATCGGCTTCGAGCTCGAACGGCTGGCCGTCTTGATCGAGGGCGCGGACCTTGACCTTCTCCGCCCGCTCGACCTCCTCGTGCGCTCCCGGAAACGAGAGGCAGCCTTCGTTGAAAGTCGTATCTCCCTCGGTCTCGACGATCTCGGGGTTGATGAACACCCGCAAGTCGCTCGGCTCGTCATCGTCGGTCGCGACGTCGATGATGAAGAGTCGCTTCGAGACACCAATCTGAGGTGCGGCAAGCCCAACGCCGGGGGCCGCGTACATCGTCTCGGCCATGTCGTCGACGAGCGCGCGGAGTTCCTCGTCGAAGACCTCGACATCCTGGCCGGGCTCGCGAAGACGTTTGTCTGGGTAACAGAGAATGGGCCGAATCACGAACGTTTCCTAGCGCTTGGGATCCCGAATCGCAAGATCCGGGGATTGACAGGGCCCCTTGGCTAGAACATGTTCTATTTCCCGTACCGACGGGTAGCAAAGGAGCGCCGCAATGGCGGAGTGGGACCGTACAGTCGATTTGCTCGTGATGGGAAGTGGCGCCGCCGGCATGGGTTCGGCCATTCGCGCGCACGACCTCGGACTCGACGTTCTCTTGGTGGAAAAGAGCGACATGTTCGGTGGCAACTCGGCCATGTCCGGCGGCGTGTGTTGGGTCGCGAACAACCCGGGAATGGCCGACGAGGGCATCGCCGACTCCGACGACGACGGTTTCACCTACCTGAAGCACATCACGAAGGGCGAAGTCCCCGACGACATGCTCTGGCTCTACATCCATGAGAGCAAGCGAGTCCTCGCGTACCTGCACGACAAGACGCACGTGCGGTACGTGCCATTGGCGAAGTACACGGACTACTACCCTGAGGCACCCGGCGGACGACCAGGCGGTCGCTCGATGGACCCGGTGCCCTTCGACGGGGCCAAGCTTCGCGAAGACCTGACGCGGCTCCGTCGCCCACATCCTCAGTCTCAAATCCTCGGCAAGTTCGGCATCACCGCGCGCGAGGCACAAGCCGCCATCGGCGTCGGCCTGAAGACGGTGTTCTTCATGGCCTGGCAGATGTTTCTGTACATGCTGCGGTACTTCAAGCGAAAGCGTTGGGGCCGCGACACGAAGCTGTGCGCCGGAAACTCCCTGATGGGTCGCCTCCTGTTCTCGATGAAGGAGCGCAACATCCCGGCTTGGGTCAACACCGGCGTGGAAGAGTTGGTGTTCGACGGCGATCGCGTCGTCGGAGCGGTCATCGACAAGGAAGGCCAACGGATTCGCGTGAAAGCCAATCGTGGCGTCGTACTCGCCGCAGGCGGTTTCTCCCGCAATCTCGAGATGCGCCAACAGTATCAGCGGCATCCGATCACGACCGAATGGACCGCAGGAACGCCGTCGAACACCGGTGACGCAATTCGCATGGGCCGAGACGCCGGCGGAAAGCTCGGACTGATGGACGAGGCGTGGTGGACACCGGTTTCACTGGTCCCGAGATCTCCATTTTCGTGGGTTCTCGTCGTCGAGAAGAGCCTGCCGCACGGATTGTTCGTCAACCAGAACGGCCAGCGCTTCACCAACGAGGCAGCCCCCTACATCGACGTCGTCAACGGGATGTACGACGACGTGGCCAAGACCGGAGCACAAGACCCGCGCTGGTTCCACATCTTCGACGCGAGCTACCGAAAGTCGTCGATCGCCGGACCGATCGCTCCCGGCAAGGTGATGCCGGACAAGCAAGTTCCGCGACGCTATCGCGACGGCAATTATCTCTACAAGGCGGACTCGCTTGAAGAGCTCAGTCAGCAGCTCGAGATTCCGGCAGCCACGGTCAAAGCCACGATCGCACGCTTCAACGAGCACGCGATCAAGGGCGAGGACCCCGACTTCAATCGAGGGTGGAGCGCGCAGGATCGCTACTACGGCGACCCGGCGGTGAAGCCCAATTGCTCGCTCGGCCCCATCGAGACCGGGCCGTTCTACGCGGTTCAGATCTACCCCGGCGACCTCGGCACCAAGGGCGGCTTGGTGACGGACGCGCATGCGCGGGTCTTGAAGGAAGACGGGACCGCGATCGCAGGGCTCTACGCAGCTGGAAACTCGACCGCATCGGTCATGGGCCGCACCTATCCGGGCGCCGGCGGCACGATCGGACCCGCGCTGACGTTCGGTTTTCTCGCAGCCGAGGATGCTGCGGAGCAGAATGCCAGCGCAAGCACCCAGGAAGCGGCCGAATGAGCGGACGCGACTGGCGCCTCTTCGGGCGCCTGCACACGAGACTCTACAAGCGCCTCGGAGGCCGCTTCGTCGGTACGGTCGGCCTCGGCCGAAAGGTCCTGCTCCTCAGCACCACGGGCCGCAAATCAGGACTCGAGCGCACGACGCCCCTGGTCTACATGCCATGGCGCGACGCGCAGGTGGTCTACGCCTCGAATGGCGGCAAGGAAACTCTGCCGGCCTGGTGGCTGAACCTTCAAGCCGACCCGCGAGCGAGCATCCAGATCGGGAAGGCGAAGAGCGCAGTGCGCGCGCGCGCTGCGAGCGACCAAGAGTACGCGGAGATCTGGCCCGAAGCCGAGGTCTACAATCCGCATTGGCGCGACTACAAGAAGAACGTGAAGCGCGCGATCCCGCTGATCATTTTAGAGCGGGTCGATGTCTAGCGTCGCGTGAGCCGGAGGGAGCCCCTGGTCGATTCGCGCGGCGAGGAGCGCGGCGACTTGGCGGACAAGCTTCCTGTCGGACGACTTGAGCAGGAGGCGGTAGTGGTAGCGGCCGCGAAGACGCGCCAATGGCGCCGGTGCGGGCCCCAAGACTTGTACGGCGCCCTCTCGTACGGCGGGATGCTGCCGCGCCGTGTCCGCGAGAACTTGAGCCGCCTGGCGCGCCTCCTCCTCGGCGCCGGCATGCACCCGTGCAGTCACCAGCCGCGCAAACGGCGGATATCCAACCTCCCGACGGTTTTCGATCTCCTCGGTGTAGAAACGCTCGTAGTCGTGCGCCGCGGCGAGTCGCACGGCCGGGTGATCGGGCTGGAAGGTCTGCAGGACCACCTCACCGGGGGTCTCCGCTCGCCCCGCCCGACCCGCCACCTGGGCCAGCAACTGAAAGGTGCGCTCCGCGGCCCGAAAGTCCGGAAACGCAAGACTCTGGTCGGCCAGCACGACGCCCACGAGCGTCACGGCCGCAATGTCGTGCCCCTTGGTTACCATCTGAGTACCCACCAAGACGTCGACCTCTCCAGTTCGCAAGCGATCGAGCACGGCCTCCACACCCTCACCGGAAGCCGTGTCACGATCGAGCCGGGCGACACGAGCCTTTGGGAAACTCTCCTCGATACTTTGCTGTAGTTGCTCGGTGCCGACGCCGAGATGCTGGTACTCCTTGGCACCGCACGACTGGCAGGGGGCAGCGAGGGGCCGGTGGAAATCGCAATAATGGCATCGAAGCGCGCCCTGCCCTCGGTGCTCGGTCAACGCGACGCTGCACGCCGGACACTCAGCAACCGAGCCACAACCGACACAGCGAACGCTCGGAGAAAAGCCACGTCGATTGAGGAATAGGATCGCCTGGTGCCCGCCTTCGAGGCAGCGAGCAAGCGCGGCATGCAACGGCCCGGACACGAGCGAGTGCCCAGAAGGGCCGTGCCGGTGTCGACGCAGGTCGACGATCTCGACTTCCGGAAGCGTCGCGCCGGTCGCACGTGTCGGCAAGGAGAGCAGTCGCAGCTTGCCCTCGTTGGCTCGCCGATAGCTCTCGATCGAAGGTGTGGCGCTGCCAAGGACGCAGGCCGCGCCGGCGTACTGCGCGCGAAGGAGCGCCATGTCCCGAGCGTGGTAGCGAAAGCCCTCGTCCTGCTTGAACGAAGGGTCGTGCTCCTCGTCGACGACGATCAACTGAAGATTCGCGACCGGCGCGAAGAGCGCAGAACGAGCGCCGATGGCGACTTGCACCCGTCCGCCTCGAAGCGACTGCCAAGCATCCTCTCGCTGCCGCGCAGTGAGGCCGCTGTGAAGCACGGCGATCTCGTCACCGAAGCGCGCCCGAAATCGCCCGACGAGCTGCGGGGTGAGCGCAATCTCTGGAACGAGCAGGATCGCTCCACCGCCACCATTGCGAACCTCGTCGATGGCCCGGAGGTAAACCTCGGTCTTGCCGGATCCTGTGACTCCATGAAGCAAGAAGGCATCTGCCCGGCGTGCCTGGATCGCCTCACGAATGCTATCGATCGCATGTTGCTGCGCCGCGTTCGGCTGCGGTGGCTCGTCACGGTTCACCGGAGTTCGAAAGAACGGATCGGGATGGACCGCAACCTCTTCGAAGGTAACCAGCCCCTTGTCGGCCAGCGAACGAACGACGCTTCGTGGATCCGGAATTTCCGAACGAAGTTCATCGAGCCACAAAGAGCCGGTCTCGTGCACCCGGTCGAGCGCCCTTTTCTGGCGCGACCCAAGCCGAATCCCCGCTGGGTCTTCTTCCGTGGCGGAGACTCGCCACGTCATGTGGTGCGCGACTCGCTGGCCGGGCAGAGTCTCCTCCGCCTCTAGGAAACCATCGGCGCGAAGACGCTTCATCGCACCGCTCGGCAACGCCGGGGCCGCGGCGCGCAGCACCTCCCCGAGCGGATGCATGTAGTACTTGGCAGCCTGTTCGAGGAAGCGAAGAAGCTCGGGGGTGAACACGGGCTCGGGTTCGAGCGTGCCGGCTACTGAAAGCGCGCGCTTCACGCCGTCAGGCAGCTCATTGCGGCCCGACACGACGACGCCGGCGAGCTTGCGCCGATTGAACGAGACGGCGACTCGACTTCCGCAGCTAAGCGCGCCTCGCAGCGCGTCGGGTACGGCGTAGGTGAACACACGCCGTAGAGGCACGGGTAGCGCGACCTCGACGTACGGGTCGGCGATTGGCTCGGCCACGCTAGGGGTCATTTTCGCGCGCGCTCGACGAGGGTACCGTCGGGCCGGAACCTGCCTCGACGACGCTCCGGATCGCGCGAGTAGACGGCGAACGACAGATCATCGCGCTCGCCGGCAGTCAATCGACGCGCGGCCGCCATCGCAATCATGGCCGCATTGTCGGTGCAGGAGATGGGCGGCGGCACGAAGACCCTTATGCCCTGCTTCTCACACGCTTCGCGGGCTCGGGCGCGAAGGCCTCGATTGGCAGCTACGCCGCCCGTGATCACCAGCTGGTCCAGCGACTCCCGGGCACAGGCGAGCAATGACTTTCGAACGAGGCTCTCGACGATGACGCCTTGAAACGATGCGCAGAGGTCCGCCAGTCCCTGCTCGTCCTCGGGGACGCCTTGCGTCTGTACGTAGCGGGCAAGCGACGTCTTCAAGCCGGAGAAACTGAACTCGAGCGTCTTTCGAGAAGCCATCGGCATCGGAAAGCGAACGGCTCCCGGGTCCCCTTGAGCCGCGAGCTTGTCGATGATCGGCCCGCCAGGATATCCGAGCCCGAGGAGCTTAGCGGCCTTGTCGAAGGCCTCGCCCGCGGCGTCGTCACGGGTTTGCGCAATGAGGGAGATGTCGTCGAACGAATCCACACGATAGAGGGCGGAGTGACCTCCGCTGACGAGCAGACCGATGTACGGCATCCTCGGGACTTCCGAAATGCCCTTGGCCGGACGCTGGAGGTACACGGCGAAGAGGTGCCCATCCAGGTGATTCACGCCGACGAGCGGCTTGTCGAGACTCCAGGCAAGAGCCTTGGCCACCTGCACACCAACCAGTAGCGAGCCAACCAGCCCGGGTCCACGGGTAACAGCGATGGCATCGACTGCGTCGAGCCCCTCCGGCATGTCTGCGAGCGCTTGCCGAATGACTGGAATGACCGCCTGCATGTGCGCGCGGGATGCGAGCTCGGGCACGATGCCGCCGTATGGACTGTGGGTCGCAATCTGACTCGCGACCACGTCCGCAAGGACCTCGCCCGTCTCCGTCACCAGCGCGGCGGCAGTTTCATCGCAAGAACTCTCGATGCCCAGCACGCGCATCAGAGCGCCTCGCGTGCGAGCCGGAAAACTCCGAAGTAGTCGCAGCTACCGGAATCGAGCGCCGCGCAATCCGCGGGATCGCAAATCTCCAAACCGGGGCCCGCGACCACGCGGACCTCGACGTCACCGCCACGAATCAACGACAGGAACACCATCGCATCCCGTCCTGCGAGCGGGCCGGTCTCCGGGCGCACGACAAACATGTAATTCCGAAGCCGGCCTCCACCGGGGAACTCGTACAGGCCGAGCTGATCATGGGCCAGTGGAGGAATGGGAAGCAGTGGCGCATCGGTGAACGTGGGCCCGCAGTCCTCTCCGCTGGTCGAGATGGTACCGGGGTTCACGTACTGCTCCTCGGGGTCGAAAGTGAGGTCGAGAACGACCCCCGAAGGAAAGCCACGCCGTATGAAGGAGCAGTCGATGCCGTTCTCGCAATTGAGCGGATCGTTGACTCCAAGGATGTCGCCTCGATACACGTCGCCGTCACCCGTCCGGAACTCGCCGAGCGTGTCGCACCCCAAGATGACGATCAAAGCGCCGATCCACCAGCCACGCGGCATGGCGCGAGCATAGCAGAGAGGTGGGGGAGGCTCACGACGAGGGCCGAAGAGGCCTAGATGCTTGCCCGAAGCGTCTTGCTGGCGGAAAGCCAACGTCGATACCCGGGTGCGTCTCCCGCCTCGGCGGCAAGCGAGGCGGCCTCCTCGTAGCGAACCTGCGCGTCGCGGGCCCGACCGGCAAGCTCGTCGATCGAGCCGAGCATACCCACCGCTCGCGCGACGAGCCCTGCCCTGCCATCGACCTTTCCCTCGCGTTCGACCGTTCGGAGCTCGCCAGCGGCGCCCTCGTGATCGCCGGCGGCTGTGAGCGCGTCCGCAAGCTCCAGCCGAGTGCGCGAGATCGTCTCGGGAGGCGCACCCAGCTCGCCGAAGAGCTCGAGCGCGCGCCGGTACGCATTGGCGGCATGATGGGGGTCGCCATCGATTCGGCGAATGCGTCCGATAGCAACCTGAAGGTGAGACTCCACGGCGGGTTCCACGCCCGCCACGAGCTCGAGTGCCAGACCAAAGTGGCGCATCGCATCTCGTGGCCGATCGCGGCGGGAGGCAATGCGGCCTAGTGAGAGGAGCATTTTCGCACGCTCTGCGCTTCCGGGTGCGGTGAGGTCCATCGCTTCCCGCAAGACGCCATCGGCGCCCGATGGATCACCAGAGCGAGCCAAGGCTTCGCCGAGCTTCCGGCTGAACGCTGCAATCGCCTTGTCGTAGACGGTGTCGCCGCTCTCGAGCGTCTCGCGCCTCGCAATCTCGAGGGCCCGTCGGTACTCGAGCACAGCACCGAGATGATCGCCTCGTCCCACGGCGGCGTCGCCTGCCTTCTCGAGCACGACGAGACTCGTGACTGGGTCGACACCTCGATACGCGTGTGCCGCACGAACCTCCTGAGGGGCGCGAAGCTCGCTCAACACCTCGAACGCCCTTCGGTGAACCGTTCGTCTGGCCTCCGCGGGAATGGTCGCTGCTACCAGGTCCGCGATGAACGGGTGAGTGACGCTCACCTTCGTGCCGTCGAGCTGGACTAGGGAGCTGCCCGCAAGCTCATCGAGTCCGCTCAGGCCGGCATCGCCAGAGACCTCTCGAAGCGTGTCGAGGTCACAGGTGCGGCCAAGCACGGCGGCAGACTGAAGTAGACGTTGCGCATCGACCTCGAGTCGTTCGATCCGCTGCGCAATGGCATCGGCCAGCCTCGGCGGCGGGCCCTCATCGGGCGAGATGCCGAGAGCCTCGAGCTGCTCGAGATGCAACGGTAGAATGTTGCCCCCAAGCGATGCTGTGAGCTGGTCGAGCCCCGACACGAGCCGCAGGTGATACGAGCCTGCGAGAAACCGTTCCGCTTGCTCCGAGTCGAGACCGTCGAGACGTAGGATCTCGTTGGCGAGCACCCCGCGATCATGGTCGCCCGAGGTCACGAGGAGGACCGGCTCACTGCCCAAAACGCGCGCCAGCTCGATGACGGTGCGCTGAGTCAGTCCGTCGCAGTAGTTGAGATCATCGATGATGAGCATCACGCGACCGCTCGACGCACGACCCCGTGCACGCCGAACCGCACACGCGAGAGCTTCGGCCACCGCGCCCGTCCTGGAGCGTCCGTCACCTCCGAAGAGACCGCTGGGGTTCATGACTTCGTCGACACCGGCACCTGCAAGCGTCGACCCGAGCTCGGCCCCTCTATTGGCCATTCGCGCAAGCTCGGAGTCGTCGACCTCGAGCAGCTCCGCGAGAAGCGTACGAATCGCGGCGTACGGCACCGGCGCGCCAGTCGCGTCGGTGCCCGCGCCGATCACGAGGTCACCTTCGGCGGCCGCGACTTCGGCGATCTCCGTCAGAAAGCGGGTCTTGCCAACCCCAGGCTCGCCATAAACGTGAACCCAATGCGCCCCTTGTGTCGCGGTATGGCGGCACTCGCGAATCTGAGCGAGCTCGGACTCTCTGCCGACGAACTCGCGCTGCGAACCGAGGGGTGGATAGAAGGAGGGCCGAATCGAGCGATTGCTTCCGAGGGAGGGCTCGGCGCTCGTGAGACGCGCGCCGCACTCGCCGCAAAAGTTCTGCGAACCGGAGACAGCAGCTCCGCAGCTCGGACACGGCGTCACCGATGTGCGTGCGACGCGCATGTCATCGACGACGGAGCGGAGCGCCGCCTGCATCTCGCGCGCGACCTGAAAGCGATCGTTCGCATCTTTGGCGAGCGCCTTCATCGTCACATCGGCGAGCCGATCGGAGATGTTCCGCCCCGGGTTCTGGTGCCGAGGATCTGGAACCGGGTCGTTGAGATGCCGAAGGACCACGCGCGTAGGCGTGTCATCGATGAATGGCAGGTGACCAACCAGAAGCTCGAAGAGCACGACGCCGAGTGCATAGAGATCACCGCGACCGTCAACGCTATCTCCTCGGCCCTGCTCGGGAGACATGTAGTCGGGCGTCCCGCAGACCAGGCCGGGCTTCGTGATCGAGCTCTCCTTGCCAAGGATGGTGGCGAGCCCGAAGTCGACGACTTTCACCAAATCCTCGCCCGAGCGCAAGGGTCGAAGGATGATGTTTTCTGGCTTGAGATCGCGGTGCACGATCCCGAGCTCGTGCGCCTCGCCGAGCGCATCGAGGGTATTGATCAGCACGTCGCAAATACGATCGACAGCGAGAGGCCCTTCCTCATGCATGACCAGCGCGAGATCCTTGCCACTCAGGAACTCCATCGCGAGATACAGAATGCCGTCGTCGGTCCGGCCGAAGTCGATGATGCTGACGCTATTCGGGTGGTTCAGCCGACTCGAAGCGCGAGCCTCTTGATAGAAGCGCGCGACAGTTTGCTCATCCCCCAACAAGTGAGGATGGATGACCTTGACGGCAACGGTGCGCCCGAGCGTCGACTGCTCGGCCTTGTAGACGCGGCCCATCCCGCCGACACCGACGACCTCCTGAAGAAGGTAGCTCCCGCCAACGACCCGTCCGACGAGCGGATCCGCTCCACCGAGGCCGCCCCCCTCGTCGGAAGATGCCCCGCATGCTGAGCAAAAGCGCGCGACCTCATCCACCGACGCGCCACATTGATTGCACAAACGCACCCATGCAGCATATCCCCGCGGAGTGCGCGGCTCAAACTTGCCTGGTCGCTGAACACCTGGGGGGTGCTAGCGCTGCTCTTCGTCGAGGCGCCGCATGGCCTCGAGAAGTAGATGATGTGTCGGGATTCCGATGGCGTCGGCGATCGGTGTATCGTCCGGCTCGAGGGCGAAATCGCCATCTACGAGGCGGAGGATTCCATACACGGCTTCCGCCCCGCCAAGGTCGCCGAACGTCGCATCGTGAATAGAACCGTCCTGGAAGACCATTTCACCCTGAAGCCCAGCGCTGCTCACCTGGAGACGTCCGCTCTTGCGGCCGTTGGCTAGGATTTGAATCACATCGGGCAACGACATCTCGCGAAGCGACCCTGAGACCCCTCGGGTAGCGGTCTTTCGGACCGGAACGTCGCCGAGGATCCGACCCGCCTTGGCGACGACAACAGCCGCAGACGCTGGCTTGACGACGTAGTCGGACGCACCGAGCTCGAGACCACGGTTGACGGATGCCTGAGATCGCTCGTGGGTCACGAACATGAGCGGCACCCCACCACTGGCACTGCTCCGAAGTCGTTGCAGGAAGTCGAAGCCGTCTCCATCGGACAGGCGAACCTCGCTGATGACGACGTCGTAGGACTCCGCGTTGATGGCGCGGAGCGCGTCGGCTGCCGAGCGTTCGATGGTGACTTCGTACCCCTGCGAAGTGAACTGCACTTCGAGCACCGCCGTCTCCTCGGGATCGGGATCGACGATCAAAGCGCGATGGCGCGTGGCAAGCATCGGGTTGCCCACCGTATCGCCAACGACGATGTGCCGAAGCCAGTCGACGACCGCCGGGTCGAAACCCGTCCCCTTGTGGCGATCGAGCTCGTCGCAGGCATCTTCGGGGGCGAGCCTTCGGCCGACCACGTTCGACTTGTTCTGCGTGAGGTCGACGTAACTCTCTGCGACAGCCAAGACGCGAGCCCCGAGCGGAATCTCCTTGCCGCTCAGTCGCTCTGGAAAGCCCTGCCCATCGAAGCGTTCGAATCGGTGTCGAAGCGTATCGACTGCGGTCGTTGGGAGCGCCACCGACTCGAGAAGCCTGCTCGGCGCAGTATAGATCCGCCGTGCGAGGTCCCGTCTCGAAGGATCATGAAGGACGTCGAACGCAGTGACGTGTGAGCTGCCGGAGACACCGAGGTCGTGCAGGTTAGCGGCGACCAAGATGCCCTGAACTTGAGCCTTTGTGAGCCGAATGCGCTCACCGAGCTGACGACAGACTTGGGCGACTCGCATCGAATGACCGCCACGGTCTTGATTGAGTTGCTCGATCAGGGTGACGAGCACGGTAATCGTCTCGAGGTAAACGTCCGGGCCGACGGCGAGGTCCGCCCCGGCAGTCGGCGCGCTGAGCTGTTCGATGATCGTTCGGCCGGTGGCCGCACGCGCATGGGTCTGAGGCGGCGGCTCTTCAGACTCCGGCTCGAGTTGCTGATCGTTCGCGGCCTCTTCCATTTCGAGGGAGGCCTTCCGACGGTGGCGAACGAGCTGTCCGCCTTCGTCTTCCTCGAACACCTGACCCCAACCGGGAACCGGGTCGACTTCTTGTACGGAGTTCACGCTCCGTGACGACGCCCCGCTCAGAAGCATCTCGAAGGGACCGTTGTTCTGATCGTAGTGCTTGGAAATGGCAGCACGGATGGCGGCCTCCCGCGCTACGTATACCTTCACGTCCCGTGCACCCGTCGCGAACTGCATCTGCTGCCGAACGTCGTCGTCGCTCACGTCGGCCGCAACGACAGAGAGCGTACGGCTGCGAGCGTCGTAGAGAATCGGGAAAGCGGTCAATCGCTTCGCAAGTTTCTTTGGCACCTTGCCGAGGAGCCAAGGATCGACCGCTGCCTTCGCCAGCTTCTCGGAGCCCACGAAACGGGTCTTGAAGAGTCCGGCAATGTATTTGAGCAGGTCTGGCTCGGCGATGAGCCCGAGCTGGAGGATCGCCTCTTCGGCGGTCGACTGCGTCCGCTGCGCGTGGATGAGCACCTCGTCGTAGAGGCTCGGCGCAATCGTTCCGTCGGCGACGAGTCGATCCAACGTCGCAACGCCCCGAACGTGGACGCTCTGTTCTGGTGAAACCCCCCGACTCACGGTCACTAGAGTTTAGCGGAATGGAGGCCAAGCGGCCCGCTTTGGGCCTGAAAAGCACAAATAGACAAGAAACACGGGCCTGCTACAGTCTCGCCTCGTGAGACGGCGGCTCGGAACCTGGCTCTTCGTGTGCCTAACCGCGATCGGTTGTGCCACGACGGGCACTCTCCAGAACGATGTGTATCGGGGGGCCCAGACCTCCTATCGCATCGGGGCGCTCTCTTCGGACTGGACACCCGTCACGGTGAACCACCAGAACGATCTGGCCTGGTACAGCGAGGCAAAGGAAGCCGTGATGCACGTCGACTCGGAGTGCGACCCCTCGCTCGACATTCCGCTGACGGCGCTGCGGAGCCACCTTCTCATCGGCTTCACCGAGCGCGAGATCATCGAGGAAGAGGTCGTACCGATGGACGACCGGGAAGCGCTGCGAACGCACCTGAGTGCCAAGCTCGACGGCGTGCCCCGTGAGATCCTCCTTCAGATCCTGAAGAAGGACGGCTGTGTGTACGACTTTGGCTTGATCGCCCCACCCGGCTCGCCATACGAGGCCGCGCTCGTCGACTTCGACCAGCTCCTCGACGGTTTCACGACCGACATGGACCCGTCGTGACCAGCGCGGCCCCATCGACCCGCCCTCGCGGCCTCATGACCTGGGCCGACCAACAGATTCAACGCCTTCGGCGTTTCGTCGAGGAGGTGGGCGGCGCGACCATGCTCGCCGGCAAGACGTTCCGCACCTTGTTCACTTCGCGATTCGACACCGGCGAGTTCGTGTACCAGGTCGAGGCTCTCGGGGTTCGGAGCCTCGCGATTGCGGCGGCCACCGCCATCTTCGTTGGCATCGTGATGACGATTCAATTTGCCGTCTCGATGGAGGCGTTCGGCGCCAAGGACACCCTCGGTCGCGTGATCGCAGTCTCGGAAGCCCGCGAGCTCGCACCGTCGCTCACCGCGCTTGTCGTGGGCAGCCGAATCGCGGCTGGCATCGCCGCCGAGCTCGGCTCGATGACCGTCACCGAACAGGTCGACGCCATCCGCGCACTCGGCGCCGATCCCATCCGCCGTCTCGTCGTGCCGCGCCTGATGGCGTGCATCACGATCATGCCCTTGATCACGTTCATCGCGTTCATCCTCGGCATGATGAGCTCGATGTTCGTAGCTGCACTTTCCTACGGCATCCCGATGGAGTTCTTCCTCTCCACAGCACTCGATACGCTACGTCTCAATGACTTCGCCAGCGGCGTCTTCAAGACCCCATTCTTTGGTCTGCTCATCGGCGTACTGGGGTGCTACTTCGGCTTGCAAACCCGTGGCGGCACCGAGGGCGTGGGCCGTTCGACCACCCGCGCGGTCGTCGTCGTGTCGATCAGCATCTTGATGGCGGATGCCCTCCTCACCCAGATTTTCGTGAGTTTCGGCACTCTTTGAGCCGCGGATAGATCCAAATGCGAGGGTCGCACGTCTCTAGACACATGGCGCGATGGCTCTCCCTGATGACTCTGTTGGTGCTGGGCGGCTGCTCCGGTGGCGCACCGGAGCCGCTGAGGTCCTCGGGACTGTCGTTGGCGCCGTCGCTCGTCGAAGCAGTAGAGCTCGATCTCGGGAGACTCGCGAAGACAGACGACTGCGTGAGCTGCCACGCCGACGTCGCTTCGCACTGGGCCTCGAGCGTGCACGCATACGCATCCTTCGACAACCCCTGGTACCGGGCGAGCGTCGACGAGTTTCGAAAGGAACGTGGCGAGCACGAGAGTCGTTTCTGTGCGGGCTGCCACGACCCCCTGCTCTTGCTTTCGGGGGACATCGACAACGAGATCTCGGCCGACGACGACCTCGCATACGCAGGCGTGACGTGCCTGGTCTGCCACGGAACCGAAACCACGCGGCCCGACGGCAACGGAAGCTTCACGCTCACGACCCGCTCGGCACTGATTCCGGATCCCGCAGACCCAAGCGAGATCGCGGCACACCGCGACATGCTCACGATGGAGCCCCTCCGCACCGCGGAGCTCTGCGGCTCGTGCCACCGATCGTTCTCCGGGCCTGACATCGGCAATGAACACCATCTGCCGGGCATCGACGACCTGGGTGACTGGGCATCCTCTGCATACGGTGGCGCAGTGCAAGACCACCTTGTGTCCGCGGAGCAGGAGACCTGCCAGGGATGCCACATGCCGGCCGAGCCCGCTTCCGCTGGCGAGATGGCGGGCGCTCGCGACGGTGAGGTGCGCGCTCATCGCTGGGCGGCTTCGCACACGGCGCTCGCCGCCCAGCTTCCCGATGGCTCATACGCGGAGCAGGCCCGAAGGCAGCTCGAAGGGGCGGTGCTGGTCGATTTCGGGCCGGTCCGCGTGAACCAGCGACGCTACCTACTCCCGCGCGAGGCGAGGCTGAAAGGCGCCGAATCGCTTGTCTTCGATGTGCTTCTCGAGAACGGCCGAGTCGGCCACCGATTCCCTGGCGGCGTGCGAGACCTCCAGGACACCTGGGTCGAGGTGACCCTCCAGGACGCCGACGGCCGGGTCCTCGGTGTCTCGAAGCGCCGCGGCGATGACGACGGCCATGTCTTCTCGCTTCGCGCAACGATGCTCGATGCAAGTGCAAACCCGGAACGGCTCCATCGCGTCGATCGCTTCGCCGCGCCCGCGTTTGACCGAACACTTGGCGCACATGATGCGCGTGCGGTGCGGTATTCGGTCACGATGCCAAGGAAGGTCGCCCTTCCTCTTCGAATCGACGCACGGGTCCTGCACCGCAAGCACAGCGCCGCCTTCCAAGCATTCGCGTGCAAGGCGAGTCGCACGGAGCGAGGCCTCGAGTTCGCCAACGGCGCGGTGCTGCACGACAAGATCGCCATCGATCCGTGTGTCGACGAGCCAGTTACGCTAGTCGGCTCTGCGACCGCTTGGCTCGGTCGGGGTGCACGAGACGAGAAGACTGCGGGTGGCGCAGCGCGGGCGGATTTCGATCGCTTCCTGACGCAAGCGCGGGCGCTTTTGCACGCCAAGCAGGAGCAGGTGCACATCGCCAAACCGAGCCTCGAGCGCGCGCAGCGTCTCGCTTCGAACGCGGATTCCCCCCGGATGCTGGCGAGTGTATGGGTTCTTCGCGCTCGTCTGGCAGCCCTTCAGGGTCAGGCCGAACGCGCTATCGCTTTCAGCCGGCGCGCCGAAGCGCTCGTCGGCCACAATCCCGTGTTCGACCGCGTTCGAGGTGACGCATTTGCGCGAGTGTGGCGGTGGAAGGAAGCGGCCGAGGCGTATCGCCGAGTGGTGGATGCCGCGCCCAGGGACCCCGGCGCCTGGAGGAACCTCGCGCGTGCGTATGGCAGCATGTCAGACGACGAGCGCGCCCTACGAGCTGCGGAGGCTGGCCTCGCCCTCGCACCCCGGGATGAGAGCCTCTTGCGAAGCCGCGCGCTCGCACTCGGATCCCTCGACCACCCCGCGGCGGGAGAGGCGCGCCAAGAGTGGCTCTCCCGCCGTGCACCGGACCAGCAGCCCGCCTTGCTCGCATCTTGTGAGCAAGCACACGAGAGTTGCCGTCGGGACCGCCAACCCATACCGCACTACACCCTCACACCCCCCATAAAACTCTTTCACGCGAGCATGGATCCCAGATAGGATGCTCCCGTCATGTCGAAGCGTTACCAGAAGAAAAGTTCCACCAGGAAGAAGCGTGAGAAGAAGGGCGGACCTTCTCAGAACACTCTTGGAAGCACCCAAACCCACGGCGTCATGGGGAACATGGTGAGCGGCTTTCGCCGCGCCGTCGGTTCGGACTCCTCCAAGGAAAGCAACGGCGGGAGCCTCTTGTGGGCGGCAGTGCTCGTCACGGCCGCCATCGCGATCATTGCCTGGAACTTCGCTCGCTAGCCGCGAATCGCGCGCCAGCGCAACCAGTGGTCGGCCAAGGTGATCGCGACCATTGCCTCCCCCATCGGAATGAAGCGCGGCAGTAGGCACGGGTCATGGCGACCGGTCGTGCGAATCGTCGTCGCATCACCGCTCGACGTGACGGTATCTTGGGTCCGCGGCAGACTGCTGGTCGGCTTGATCGCCGCGCGAAGAAGAATCGGCATACCGCTCGAGATACCGCCGAGCATCCCTCCATGTCGATTGGTACGCGTGGTGACGTTGCCCTCGGCATCGGGCTCGAAGGCGTCGTTGTTGTCGCTCCCTCGCGCGGTCGCCACGGCGAAGCCGGCTCCGTATTCCACACCGAGTACGGCAGGCAAACTAAAGAGCGCTTTACCTAGGTCGGCCTTGAGCTTGTCGAACACCGGCTCACCTAGGCCCGCGGGCACGTTTCGGGCCACGATCTCGGCAACGCCACCGATGGAGTCCTGGTCTTTTCGCATCCGCTCGATGAGCGTGACCATCTGGCCGGCCGCCGCCGGATCGGGGCAGCGGACGATGTTCGGGCTTCCATCGGGCAGGGTCTCTACCTGCTCGAGCGTCACGTTTGGCGGTACGCTGGCATGGATGTCGCCGACCTGAGTGACGTACCCGAGTACTTCACCGCCGAACGCCTCCGCCAAGAGCTTCTTGGCGACCGCGCCCGCCGCGACTCGGGCGACGGTCTCTCGGGCGCTGCTTCTTCCGCCGCCTCGGTAGTCACGCCGACCAAACTTGGCATCGAACGTGTAGTCCGCATGCCCCGGTCGGTAGATGTCCTTGATGTTGGTGTAGTCGCGCGATCGCTGGTCCTTGTTGCGAACGATGATCGCGATGGGGGTGCCGGTGGTCTCCCCTTCGAAGACGCCCGATAGAATCTCGGGTGCGTCGGGCTCTTTTCGCTGGGTGACAATCTTGCTCTGCCCGGGTCGACGGCGCTCGAGGTCGGGAACGAGGTCTTCTTCGGACAGAGGGATCCCGGGCGGGCAGCCGTCGACGATCACCACGTTGGCGGGACCGTGACTCTCGCCCGCGGTGGTTACGCGAAATGCTTCGCCGAACGTACTACCCGGCATTGCGGCCGATTGCGCGCCCGACGAAGAACGGGCCCATCTGCTGAATGTACTGCGCCGTCTGCACGGTGCCCCGCATCGATTGAACGACGTGAGAGAGTGGGTGCAGCTCTGCACCGATCAGCCCGATGAGGAACTCATTGTCGTTCGTGTCGAGCCCATGGCATGCAAGTCGCACGTCGTGCGCGAGGTCTTGCTCTCCATACGCCCGCCCGATCGTCGCGTGCTCGCGAAGGATGCCTCCCTTTTCGCGCGGCTCGAGTTGTTCGAAAGCGCCAGTGCGTCGTAGGGGATACCAGACAGCCCAGTTCCACTGCTCGTTGAGAACGGTCTCTCGCGGTCGATCGAGCAACCAGTAGGCGAGGTTCTGCTCGTAGCCGCTGCTGTACGTGCGGCCGATCATCGTGAGCTCGGGACGTAGCGTCCAATCCCGCATCGGCGCGGACTCGAACAGGGGACGCACAGAGTCGACGAAAAGAGCAGGGTCTTCGCCGAAGGTGAGGAGCGCCACGCCTCGTGGATCATTTGCGTCGGCGTACACGACCGCGGGGACCTGCGCCTCTCGCAAAGCCGACAGCAGCGCCTCCTGGTTCGCCTTGATCGAGGTTCCGGTCGGCACTTGGAAGACCAGCAACTGCATGAACAGCCTCTTGTCGAGATGCTGCGGCTCTCCGTCTTTCGGAGCTCCGCGTTCGCGAGTGTCGATCTTCGGGGAGCCCTCCGAGCCACCGTGTTGTCCGTGCGAATGCGCCATGGAGGTCTCATAGCGCTTTTGCCGGGTCCCTGCACAGTGTAGGCTCCGGCAGCTCCCCATGATGCGCGCCTTCCAAATCCTCGCTGCAATTCTGCTTCTCGGCCTAGTCGGGGTCGCCTTGGTCATGTACTCGATGAGTGACGAAAGACCGTCGGGCGAGACCGGGCCAGCCGCCGACGCCTTGGCACGCTCGATGGAGACGGCGGTCAACAAGGACGCCTGGGACCGCACTGGCGCGGTGCGCTGGTCGTTCTTCGAGCAGCACCATTACGTCTGGGACCGAAAGCGCGATCTCGTCGAGCTTCGCTGGGGCGAGTCGCGCGCACTGTTGCGCACAGGCGATCAGAGCGGTCGTGTATGGAAAGACGGCGTCGAGCAGAGCGAGGCGGACACGACAGAGGCGCTGCGAACGGCGTACTCGTATTGGGTCAACGACTCGTTTTGGCTCAATCCAGTCGTGAAGTTCTTCGACCCAGGCGTGGAGCGAGCAATCGTGGAGCTCGAGGACGGCCGAGACGGGCTGCTGGTGAGCTACACCTCCGGGGGTGTGACGCCGGGGGATGCGTACCTGTGGATCCCGGGTCCAGACGGGATGCCTGCTGCGTGGCGAATGTGGGTCCAGATCATTCCCGTCGGCGGCATCGAGACGACCTGGGAAGGTTGGACCGAGCTCAGCACTGGCGCGAAGGTCTCGACGGAACACGAAGGTTGGGGCCGCCTGATGACGTTCATCACGAACGTCGAAGGTGCAGAAGACCTGGACGGCCTCGGGGTCGAACCCGATCTTTTCGCTCCGCTCTTTCAGGACTGAGGGCGCCGCGTCACGCTGAAGACGCCGAGAACCACCAGGACGGCTCCGATGACGCTAAGCGCGTTGGGGTACTCGCCGAACAGGAGCACGCCCCACGTGTAGGCGAGCACGATCTGCAGATACGTCACGGAAGAGGCTCGCCCCGCCGTTTCGAGCTTGAAGCCCTGAGTAATTTCGATTTGGCCGAGCTGGGCGGCGATGCCAATCCCAAGCAAGTAGAGCCATTCGATGCCCTGCGGCATCACCAGCCCCTCGACGGCAAGAAGCGGCAGCGACGCCGGGCCGGTGACGAGCGGGAAGTAGAAGACGACCACCATGTGATGCTCGGTGGCGCCAAGTCGACGAATCACGACGTAGGCCACCGCGGAGAAAATCGCGCCTACGACGCCGATGACGACCGCTAGCGGATCGAGGGCCGCGCCCTCCGCGAAGAGAAAGGTCGGCTGGGCAACGAGCACCACCCCCAACATGCTGAGGACGGTGGCGAAGACGTCTGCTCCGCGGAGAGGCTCGCGGAGCGCGAACACCGCGATCATCGCAGCGAGCATTGGGTTGCAGAACTGAATCACCGTCGCGTCGGCGAGAGGCAGATGATTGATCGCGTAGAAGTAGCAGCTCAGGCCCATGAACCCGGCGAAGCCACGCACGAGCAAGAGCTTCTTGTTGTGACCCCAGGGAGAGATTGGCAGGCTCCGAAGCGCCCACCAACACATCACGAGGGTGACGAGCACCCGCGCGAGCACGAGCTCCATCGTCGGCAGCCGCTCGCCCGCGAGCTTCGCGAAGACGCTCATCGCGCTGAAGAACAGCGTGCCCGTCAGCATGTGACGGATACCAGGCGTCAGTCGCTGCCAGAGTGAGGAACGGGACAGCACGGGCGGGTTGTGGACGCAAATGCGCGCAGCGCAAGCTGGTGGTAGGAGAAGGCCCATGAGAACGCTCACGAGAAGCTTCGCGCAGGGCCTCCTGGTCCTCGCGCCGGTCGGTATCACCCTTTGGATCGTGGTCTTTACGGTCACCACGCTCGACAACTGGCTCAACACGAGCGTCCCCGGCCTCGGCATCGTGATCGCCGCAGCGGGGATCACGTTGATCGGCTACCTCACCGGGAACGTCGTGGGCAACAAGATGCTCGAATGGCTGGAATCGGGGATGCAGCGCGTTCCCTTGATTCGCATTCTATACAACGCCTTGCGCGACCTGTTCGGCGCGTTCGTGGGGAGCAAACGCAAATTCGACAAGCCAGTCGCAGTCGAGCTGAACGCGCACGGGCTCAAGGTGCTCGGCTTTCTAACCGCCGAGCAGTTCGACGACCCTCAGCTCGCGGGCCACGTCTCGGTGTACCTGCCGGAGTCGTACAACTTCGCGGGCAACCTGATCGTCGTACCGAGGGAACGCGTGCAGCCTCTCGATGCCGAGGGAGCCGAGTTCATGGCGTTCATCGTCTCTGGCGGGGTCACGGATATGAACGCCGCGAGGACGACGATAGACGCCCCGGCCTAAGGGGTCATCGGAGCCCCCGTCACGACGCCCGTGCTCGGGGCACACGGAGCCCCCGTCACGACGCCCGTGCTCGCGAGCGGGGCCCGCTCGCTTCGCTCCCTCCCACTCACTGTGCTGGGAACCATCGGAGAATCCGTCGCGACGCCCGTGCTCGCGAGCGGGGCCCGCTCGCTACGCTCCCTCCCGCTCACTGTGCTGGGCATCCCGACGGATTCTCCTCCTCACGCCAAAAAGCTACCGCCCTCAAGACATGACGGGCTCGCGAGCCATCAGGCGAAGCCCG
>Ga0316193_10000260_pt1 | contig 31369 bp, 28 predicted proteins | sample MerIslsedime2_MG_FD_207735 | JGI IMG/M metagenome (GOLD analysis project Ga0316193, IMG submission 207735) | Coastal sediment microbial communities from Maine, United States - Merrow Island sediment 2 | ecosystem: Environmental > Aquatic > Marine > Coastal > Sediment | place: USA: Maine... | reverse complement strand
AAGCCAAAGGTGTGGGACGATCGCGAGATCGTCGAGCGGCATCCGATCGATCAGACGACATTGACCCGCCGATACACCGAACGGGCGGTGGCGTTCATCGAAGAGCAACAGGAGCGTCCCTTCTTTCTCTACCTTCCGCACACCTTTCCCCACATTCCGCTCTACGTCGGTGAAGAACGCCTCGGGACATCGGCGGCCGGTCTCTACGGCGATGTCGTCGAGGAGCTCGACTGGAGCACCGGTGAGATCCTCGACGCGCTCGAGCGGACCGGTGTCGCCGACAACACCCTGGTCGTCGTCAGCTCGGACAACGGGCCGTGGTTCCAGGGCAGCCCGGGAGGGGTGAGAGGTCGCAAGTTCGATGTTTTCGAGGGCGGTATGCGGGTGCCGTTCCTCGTTCGCTGGCCGAAGAGGGTCGCTCGCGGTGGAGTGGACGAGGGCATCGTCAACGGTGTCGATGTCTTTCCGACTGTGCTGGAGTTATTGGGCATACCGGCGCCGGCCGATCGGGTGATCGACGGCTCGAGCCTGGTTCAGAGATTCGGTAGGGGGAAGGCTGAACCGAGGGGCCCGATCTGGTTCCACCAGGTCGGCAATCTCCGGGCGGTCCGTTTGGGTCGTTTCAAATATCACGCCCGTCACCGCGTTCCCTTCGGTAACCCGCCTGATTTCAGTTTTGGGGTTTGGACTCAGAAGGGACCGTGGCTCTTCGACCTCGGGATCGACCCCGACGAGTCCTACGACGTATCGGAGCGCCACCCGGAGACCTTCCTGCGGATGGGGCTGATGTTGGAAGCTCGCCGGCAGGAGCTGGAGGACAACCCCCGCGGCTGGCGCTGAATGCCGCTATGATTCGGATTTGATTTCGCGCTTCAACACATATCAGGGAACGTCAATCTCACTACAATCTGTTCCTACCGACCGTGAGGGTATTGCGAAAACCCTCCTCTGGATCGATACTGGTTATGAAACTGTTCAAAAGCCATGTATAGGAAACGAACGGAATGCCGGAGAGGAGGCAACCCATGCGGCTGAAGGTCTGTCTGACAACGGTGCTGGTTCTGGCTGTCGTCGCCCCGGGGGCGGCACAGATGGTCAACGAAACGCAGTTCTTTCCGGTTGTTGCCCACACCAGCGGGGCTGGTGATCCACCAACTTCCTGGCGCTCGGATCTCACGGTTCACAACCCTATGGATGCCGACCTCACGGTGGGTGTCATGTTCTTCCGATCCGGTCAGCTTGCCGAGTGGGACGGCAAGTACACGGTGACCCTCACTCTCGGTGCGAGGGAGACACGTACGGTCGAGGATGTCGTCGCAACCCTGTTTGGAATCACCGCAAACTCCAAAGGATCTCTGCTCCTCGAGTGTGACGACAGCATATTTCCCTCCAACCCGGACGAGTCGGTGATGCTGGCGACCACGCGTACATACAACGTTGCCATCGAGATCGGCACCTTCGGCACCGCGGTGCCCGTCGTACAGTTTGCGGACTCATTTATCAACGTCGGACAGTCGATCTCATTGATCACCGGCGTCAATAACGACGAAGACTTCCGGTCAAACCTAGGGATCATAAACTTCTCGTTCGCGGAGGTTCCGATCACCGTCCACTATCGATTCCTCGATGATGATGGGACGGAGATCGCCAGCGGCAGCGAGGACCTCGACCTGTTCGACATGAAACAGTGGTCGTTCAATAGGCTCGGAGTTCCAGCCGTGGTCGAGGGTCCGTTGACGGTTGAGCTGTGGCTCGATCCTGATGACATCCCGGGCGATCCGTGTGAGATCGAGGAGGACGACCTCGTGGTCTTCGTGGCCTACGCCACCAAGGTGGACGGAAACCCCACAGGATCCGGAGACGGGGTGTTCATCTACGCGACGCCGCTGGAACGGATCGAGTGCGATTGAACCGCCTGCCCTGATTCCGATGTACCATTTGCGATAACGGAGGCTGCCGAGCATGGAGACCCAGATATTCGACATCTTGGCCATGCTTCACCTCATTATGCTTTCGCTGTGGGGTGGAGTGGTCGCCACCGAGGCCGTGATCGAGGTCTTGCCATTTCGGCAGCGAGAGCTGCACGCCGCCACGATCCGATTCCACTATTGGATCGATCTCCTGGTGGAGCTGCCGCTGGTGCTGGCGGTGATCGCGACCGGGGCCGCGCTATTTTTCTTGACCGATGAGGTGACACCCCTCCACCTCGTCAAGGTTGGTCTTGGGGGTGCTGCGATCGCAGTCAATCTCTTTTGCATCATGGTTGTTGTCAAACGCGGGCGGCAGCTGGTGCGAAACTCGGACGATGGGCCGTTGTGGCGCGCATCGCGTGTCGTGCTTGCGTGCTTCGCGGCAGGTCTCCTGTGCGCTGCCGGCGCGGCCACCCTCGGATTCCGTTTTGCGATCGAACGGCTGGGATAACCGGCGCGCTTCAAGGTGAGGTGAGACGTGCCGGCCGAATCCTCGTCTTCAGTTTCGAGAGGTCGACGCCACTCGAGGTCGCCGCGTCCTCCGAGATGATGACGAACCGAAGCCAGAAGTCGCCGAAATCGACAACGATTGGAATCAGTGCAAAGAACCGGCCACCGATCTGAAGAACTCTTGGAGCTTCTCGCGGTGGTCTGACCCGGCGCGGGTCGGGGTGGCCGAGAAAATAGTCCGCCTGAGCCCGGATGAAGATGTCTTCGGGCGTCGCCAGCTTCATATGGCCGGGCGGCTCAGGCTGACCATCGTTCGAAACTGAATGTGGCCTGCGGGCGATGGCGCGGTCGTTAAGACCGTGCATGTCGAGCGTCCGGAGATCGCTGCGATAGGGGATCGCCCCCGCCGGTCGGACCGCAATCACCTCGTCCGGCGCAGCGTTCTCGGCGAACCAACTTCCGATCTTCTGCCAGTCGCGGCAGATTCCGGCCTCGAACTCGATGCTGACGACCGTGCGATGGGGGAGGGTGTACCCGGTGAAGGCGGCGATGCCGTTCCAGGTCAGGAGGGAGAGTAACAGGACAAATACCGCCGCAGGCCGCAGGACAGTGGGTACAGCTGCAGCCAGGGCCCGCCAGCCGACAATGGCGAGAATCGAGGCGAGTGGCCAGATCAGATCGAGAAAGCGAAATTCGAAATGGTCGCCGCCGATCTTCAACGTATAGGCCAGGTGGGCGGCGATCAGTACCCAGCAGATACCCGCCGCCAGCGACCGTGACCTTCCGGGCAGGAACACGAAGAGGCCGAGGGCCAGCATCAACACCAAACCCTGGCCCATGAGTGCGCTCCACAGGTAGTCGATCCCCATCTGCAACGGGACGCCACCGACCTTGACGTAGAAGGTGTTGGGCAGGAAGTCGCCGTAGTACAGAAGGCGGAAGGCGGTCTGCGCAACGAAGGTCGTTACCACGGCGGCAAGGGGAAAGGCCCTGCGTGCGAGGGACGCAGGAGTTGCCTGGAGCGACGCACCGGCGGCGAGGATGCACGCATACATGACGCCGTCCACCCGGGTCAGAACGAGAAGGACGAGCGGCAGAGCCACCCATCGCGAGTCGTGCCGATCGTCGCGGCACTGGCTGAGATAGAGCCCGGCCATGAGCAGCATCGTGAAGAACCTGGTCTCGAGTCCGCCGCCGACCCAGGCGGCAAAGCTGCGATTCGATGCCAGAAGCACCACCGGCAGGAGGGACAACCATCGCGAGAGGGGTCCGTCCGGCAAGAGTCGTCGACTGATACGCCAGGTGAACCACAGGACCGCGAGTGCCGAGGCGAGCGCGATCAATCGCGAGAGGATTTCCGGTGGGGCCCCGGCCGCCATGCCCGCGGCCATGAGCCCGGTCCATAGGAGATTCGAGTAGCCCTCGACCCGTTCACCGGCGTTGAAGACCAGCCCGGCGCCGTCAACGAGATTGCGCGCATATCGAAAGCTGATGAACGCGTCGTCGATCAGCACCCAGTAACGGAGGGCGTGGATGACGAACAACCCGCAGATGAGTGCGAAAGCCGCTGTGATGGGCCAACCATTGCGTTCAGCGGTTGCGCTCGGATCGGTGTACGCGTTGTGGTCTTCTGGCGCCGGTCTCATTGTTTCCAGTGTAGCCCGGGACCGGGCGTGAGGTTTTATCTGGCAGCTTGACGACCCCTGAGGTGCCGCCACCGCAGCAGGTACCAGCACGTACCTGCCCCCGCCAGCACGAGCAGTCCGGCGATGGAGGAGACCATGCCCTCTGCGGAGCCAATCCAGATAGCTCGCGGGTTGACCACGCCACGGGCAATCACGACGGTCATGACCTTGTGGTATCCAATCGCCGAGCCGAGCACGCCGATGATCACCGCGAACCCACCCCAGAAGAGAAGCCCGTCGAGACAATTCTGTATGACTGCGGCATCGTTGCCGCCGCGCACGAACAGGTGCCACAACGTCCGGAGAACGATCCCGAACAGCACCAGTGCGATCAGCACCATTAGCCACATCATCACCCCACCCTGCATGAATATCTGGATGATATGCATCACTTCACCTCCAAGAACCTTCGGGTCACGTCATCCTCGAGGCGGGCGACTCGGCCGGCGAGGATGAACCAGGCGACGCCGGCGGCGAGCGCCACCAGCAGGGCGACGGACAGAGTGGCAGTGGAGTCGAGAACGACATTCGCGAAGAGCGGAGCGGCGTGCTCGTGGTCGGCAGCCATGTTCATCAGCGTGCGGTAGAGCTCGATGCCGGCTCCCGCGAAGCCGACCACGAGGCTGGCGGCGCCGAGGAACAGCGGCGTGGCCAGGCTGTCGCGTAGCCGGCGGGGGCTCGGGTGGTCTGAAAACCTCGCCATCTGAACGATGAAGAAAGTCAGGAGGGCGATGAAGATGACCAGAATCGGCCAGATGAATCCGGTCAGGTGCGCGAAGGGCTTCAAACCGGTGCCTATGACCCATTCGGTGACGAAGAAGAGAACGATCAACGCCATCGCGAACCGCTCCCAGAACGGCTGGACCCGCCGGACGATGCGATCCGTCCAGCCGCGTGCGTCGGAGTGAACGCGTACCAGCTCAGCCAGCGCCTCGTCGGACATGTCGACCTTCTCCTCGGCGCGGGCGGCGGCCTCCTCCTCGGTCATGCCCTGTTGGACATAGTGGTTGAAGAGATCCTCGAGGTCGGATGCGATCTCGACGAGGATCAGGCTCCGGGTGGCCTTGGGCAGTGCGAGGCGCTCCCCCGTACGGTGCAGAAAGAGGTTAAATCGGCTCATGGCTCGCTCCTCCCGATGACATTGAAGAGTGATTCGAAGTACGCAGACCAGGCGCTGCGAAGTCGTTTCAGGTGTTTTCGGCCAGCCCCCGTCAGGACGTACTGCCGGCGTTTTCGCTTGCCGGCCGGCTCGGCCCACGATCCGTCGATAATGCCGTTGGACTCCAGCTTGTGCAGGATCGGATAGAGCGTTCCGTGATTGAATCGGAACGAGCCCCCGCTGCGATCCTCGATTTCGAGGGCGAGCTGGTAGCCGTGACGCGGTCCGTCGGCCAGGGTCGCCAGGATCAGCGCCTCGTGGCAGCTCCGGGCGAGGTTCTGGGTTTCGAGCTCGAAATCCGTCATGATCCCTCTTTCGGCGCGTGTTCTCGAGACTTCGATTGTCGATATATCGAGAATCTATATATCGATTCGCTACATAATGTAGATCCTCGTGATGCGATTGTCAAGAGGCGCTGCCGGAAAAATTCGAGCGTAGGTTTCCCCGGCGCTGATTCGATATGATCAAGTCACCCAATAATCGCGCGGTGGAGGTGGCCAATGGCCAAGTACCGGATTCTGTCAATCGACGGCGGCGGCATCCGCGGGATCGTGACCACCGTTCTCATGCAGCGTCTCCAGGCGACGCCGGGGCTGGAGGGATTCCTCGACAACGTCGATCTTGTTGCCGGGACCTCAACCGGGGGACTGCTGGCTCTCGGCATCGCGCGCGGTCTGGGCCTCGACGAGATCCGCGATCTTTATGTGAACGACGGACCGAAGATCTTTGACGACTCGTGGCTCGACGACCTTCTCGATCTGGGGAAGCTCCGCGGCGCGGACTACAAGATCGGGCCAATGCGTCGCGTCTTCAAGAACGTACTTGGAGAGGAGACGACACTCGGACGACTTCGGAAGCGGGTCCTCATCACCGCCTTTGACATGGACAACGAGGACGAGGAAGAACTGAAGCGGACCTGGAAGCCGAAGCTCTTCCACAACTTCCCCGGCGCCGGCAATGACCGCGAGGAGCTTGCCTACAAGGTCGGGATGTACACCGCCGCCGCGCCGACGTACTTCCCTTCCGTCGACGGCTACATCGATGGTGGCGTCTACGCCAATAACCCGGCGATGTGCGCATTGGCCCAGACCCAGGACAAACGCTACCGACCGACGCCCGCCCTCGACGAGGTCGAGCTGCTCTCGCTCGGCACCGGAACGAGCCTCTTTTACATCCGTGGGAAGACGCTCGACTGGGGCTACGCGCAGTGGATCAAGCCGCTGATCAGCCTGATGCTCGACGGCATTTCTGGAATTGCCGACTACCAGTGCAACCAGATGCTGCGCAATCGCTACCACCGTCTCGCACCGGTCTTCCCGCCGGACATCTCGATCCCGATGGATGCGGTCAAGAAGATCCCCTATATGGTCCGGTTTGCCGAGGGGTTCGATCTCCGAAAAACTATCTCCTGGATGCGGCGGCAATGGATGGCGCCGTAGTCAATCTCGACTCCCGAGGAACTCATCCGCGGGTCACCGGAACGACGCCACCGCCTCGCGTTCGTCGTCGAAGACATCGAAGACCGACACGATCTGGGTGATGCCGAGAACGCCGTGGAGCTTCGAAGGCAGATTCATCAACTTGATGGTCCCGCCGACCTCGGTCACCGAGTTGTGCGCTGCAATCAGCTCACCGAGGCCTGAGGAATCCATCTTCTTGACCCCCTTGAGATCGAGGAGGATCTTCGACGCGTTACCTTGAATGATCTCGTCCAGGGCGCCGCGAAGCGCCACATCGCCGGCGCCGATTGTGATCTTCCCCTTGGGCTCGAGGATCGTGACACCCTCCACATCTCGCTTCGAGAATTTCATTACGGGCTCCTTTGTTGAAATACTGTCGTGATCGTTTGGCCGTGAACTCCACGGCGTGTTACGCGGCGCCGGATGTGCAGATATACGGAATCAATGTCAATTGGTTCGGAGGGGCTGGACCTGAGCCCCTTTCCAGCCGGCATCCGGCCGCACGAGGGTGCGATAAGATCGAAGGCACCATCTCGGAAGACCGGGCTCCGGAGGATGATTGACCGACACCAGAGTATTCCTGTACCGCCAGGCGGCGGAAGCGCTTCGAAAAGGGCAGTTCGACGTCGATATCCCTATTGGAGATTCAGACGAGGTGTCTGAGCTCGGTGAGGCCCTGCGGGCGCTGGCCGAGACCCTGAAAGCGCAGTCCGAACAATCCGCTACGCTGGCGAAAATCACCCAACGGATCAACGAGGGCCTGCTCATTGACGAAGTCCTGGACCAGATCTACGAGAACTTCTTCTCCCTGATTCCATACGATCGGATCGGGCTCGCACTCCTCGAGGAAGGGCAGGGTGTCGTAAGGGCTTACTGGGCACGCTCCGAGGCGACCCAGATCAGGCTGCCTCTCGGATACAGCGCGGGCCTTGCCGGGAGCAGCCTCGAGGGCATCATCCATACGGGCCGGCCGCGGATCCTCAATAATCTTCCCGGTTACCTCAAAGATCATCCCGAGTCGGACTCGACCCGGCGTATCGTCGCGGAGGGCATGCGCTCGAGTTTGACCTGTCCGTTGGTCGTGAAGAGACAGCCGGTTGGATTCCTCTTCTTTTCGAGCATGAAGACAAACACCTATTCGGAGGACCACCAGGAGCTCTTCCTGCAGATCGCGGACCAGATGGCGACGACCCTCGAAAAAGGACGGATATACCAGGAGCTGGTCGACACCACTGAGGAGCTCCGTCTGGCCAGAGATGCCCTCGAGACCGCGGCGACCCGTGACAGTCTGACTGGGCTGTGGAACCGGCGTTCGATTCTCGAACTGCTGAAACGCGATATGGCCCGGGCGCAGCGCGAGGAGAAACCCCTTGCTGCGATCATGATAGACATCGACTACTTCAAGCGAATCAACGATCGGATCGGGCATCCCGCCGGAGACAAGGTACTGACCGAGGTTACCAATCGAGTGGCCGCGACACTTCGTTCCGCTGACATCCTGGGGCGGATCGGGGGTGAGGAGTTTCTGATCATCCTCTATCCGGCGGACGATCAGACAGCGATTGAGGTCATGGAAAGGGCGCGGCTTGCGTGCAAGGCGGACCCGGTGGTGGTCGATTCTGGAGAATTCGACGTCACGATAAGCCTCGGCGCCGCGGTGGTTGACGATTTCGAGGATGTCGATCTCGCGGTCATTCTCAAGACGGCGGACCATGCCCTCTATCGCGCAAAAGAGGGCGGCCGGAATCGATCCGAGGTCGAATCGGTCTGACGCTTTGTAATTGGAGAACAATGGCAACCATACATATCAACGCAGCACGGGGCGAGTTCGCCGAGACGGTTCTCATGCCGGGCGACCCACTGCGAGCTAAATACATCGCGGAGAACTTTCTTGAGGGTGCCCGTCAGGTGACCGATATCCGCAACATGCTGGGCTTCACGGGCGAGTTCAAGGGAAGCGCCGTATCCGTGATGGCCCACGGCATGGGGATCCCTTCCGCATCGATCTACTGCACCGAGCTGATCAAGGACTATGACGTCAAGCGCATCCTGCGCGTCGGCAGCTGTGGCACGGTCCACCCGGAGGTGGAACTCCGCGACGTCGTGATTGCGATGGGTGCCTCCACTGACTCCGGCGTCAATCGGATGCGATTTGGTGGCTACGATCTAGCCGCGATTTCCAGCTTCGATCTCTTGCGAAACGCGGTGAGGGTGGCTGAGAAGAGAAAGCTGAGATTTCATGTCGGTAACGTGTTCTCGGCGGATCTTTTCTATGCGGCGGATGCCACTCAACTCGATCTTATGAAGAGGAACAACATCCTGGGCGTCGAGATGGAAACGGCGGGGATCTATGCGATCGCCGCTGAGCTCGGTGCCGAAGCACTGGCGATTTGCACCGTGAGCGACGACATCAAGAGCGGCGAGGCGCTTTCTCCGGCCGAACGCCAGACCAGCTTCGACGGGATGATCGAGCTCGCCCTCGAGACGGCCTCGAGGGTCTAGCCACCAAGGGCCAGATCCGCCTCACGACACGAAAAGCTTGGTGCTGGCGAAACTCGGATCGCAGGTCAGGTTGACACCCAGGCGGCGCAGGCCCCTCTCGTCGCCGGGTGTCGGCAGGTGGGTCAGGTGGAGCTCGCACCCCCGGATATTCGGTAACTGCATCATCGCCTGGTGGGCGGTCGGGTTGGTGGTCGAGCTGATGCTCAGCGCGAGCAACGTCTCCTCCAGATTGAGGCTGATCGAGTCGTGACCGAGGAGTTCTTTGCGCAGGGTGCCGATCGAATCGATGACGGTCGGGCTGATCAGATCGAGGTGTTTCGGGATACCGGCCATGCTCTTGACGGCGTTGAGCACCAATGATGAGGCAGCGTGCATCATCGGGCTGTTGTGGCCGCTGACGATCTCGCCTTCAGGCAGCTCGACGGCGGCGCCGCTGAAAATGCCACGATGCCCCTTGTCCGCTTTCCGCTCGGCGTCTTTGGCGGCGGCCCGGGCAGGGAGGACCACCGAACGGTGCTCGGGTTTGAGATCGAACTCCTGCATCAGCGATTCGATCCGGCGCACCGCGTTGCCGTCCTCGATCCCGAGCACCTCGTCGCAGGCATACCGAAAATAGCGGCGCACGATTTCGTGCTTGCCGGCCTCCTGCGCCGCGGCGTCGTCGATGATCGCGAAGCCGGCGCGATTGACCCCCATGTCGGTGGGCGACTGGTACATCGACTCGCCGGTGATCTTCTCGAGGATGCGGCGGAGCAGGGGGAATGCCTCGATGTCCCGGTTGTAGTTGACGGCCCGTTCGTCGTGCGCCTCGAGGTGGAAGGGATCGATCATGTTGACGTCGTGAAGCTCGGCGGTCGCTGCCTCGTAGGCGGCGTTCACCGGGTGGCGCAGGGGCAGGTTCCAGATCGGGAAGGTCTCGAACTTGGCATATCCGGAGCGGGTACCGCGAAGGTGCTCGTGGTAGACCTGCGACAGGCAGGTGGCGAGCTTTCCGCTGTTGGGCCCCGGCGCATTGATGACTACGAGTGGCGCGTCGGTTTCGATGTAGGGATTGGATCCGTAGCCCTCATCACTCACGACCCGTGCCACGTCGGATGGATAGCCTTCAATCGGACGATGGATGTAGACGCGAATTCCGCGCCGTTCCAGCTGGTTGCCGAACTTTTCGGCTGCGGGTTGACCTTCGAATCGCGTGATCACCACGGCTCGCACCTCGAGCCCGCGTTCGCGAAGGTCATCGATGAGCTTGAAGGTGTCGGCGTCGTAGGTGATCCCGAAATCGGCCCGCACTTTGCGTCGTTCGATATCACCGGCGTAAACACAGAGGATGATCTCGGTCTGGCTGGCGAGCTGTTGCAGCAGCCGCATTTTGACGTTGGGGTCGAAGCCCGGTAGAACTCGCGCGGCGTGGTAGTCGAAGAGCAATTTGCCGCCGAACTCGAGGTGGAGCTTGCCGCCCACCTGCCGCATGCGTTCGAGAATGGCCTCGCCCTGTTCGGCGAGATAACGTTCGTTGTCGAATGCAGCCCCGGGCGCTCGGTCGTCGGCCATGGCACCTCCGGATCAATGTTGACGAACGAAAGAATAACAGGGCCGTCTCAAGACAGAAGGGGCAACGCATCTCGAGAATTGAGGCCCAAGGCGGCAGGCACAGTCAGTTCATGACCGATGCAGGGTAGGATGGAGTTGTGACGACTCCTCGCCTCGTCTTCGCCACCGCCGGCTACGGCTACCTTCAGGAGAGCCTTTGCGCCTACGAGCACTGCGAGGCGGGGGAGGTGGAGACGCGGCCGTTTCCGGATGGTGAAAGATACCTTCGCATCCTGACCGAGAGCGTCGGCAGAGACGTCGTGGTGCTTGGCGGGACCATCAACGATGCCGACACGCTCACCCTCTACGATCTCGCCTGCGCGACCGTCGGGGCGGGTGCGCAGACCCTGACTCTCGTGATTCCGTTCTTCGGTTACCAAACGATGGAGCGGCGCGTGAAGAAGGGTGAGGTCGTCGTCGCCAAGACCCGGGCGAGGCTCTTCTCGTCGATTCCTCCCGCCGGGTTGGGGAACCGCGTAGCGCTGATGGACCTCCACAGCGAAGGCATTCCGCATTACTTCTCTGGAGAAGTCCGACCGGTCCATCTCTCCGCCCGGCCCGTCGTGCTCGACGAAATCCGGCGGGTCGGAGGGGAAGATTTCGTGCTCGGCGCTACCGACGCCGGCCGCGCGAAGTGGGTGGAGTCGCTCGCAAACGACCTCGGCGTCGAGGGCGCATTCATCTTCAAGCGGCGTCACGACGACGGTACGACCGAGGCGGCATCGATGAATGCAGACGTGCGCGGACGGAAGGTCGTTATCTACGACGACATGATTCGCACCGGAGGATCGTTGATCGGCGCAGCCAGGGCCTACCTTGAGGCCGGCGCCAGTTCAACGGCGGCGGTTGCGACGCACGGCGTTTTCCCGGGAGACGCTCTCGGCCGACTTAACGAGAGCGGACTCTTCACCCACATCGTGTGCACCGACAGCCACCCTCGATCGCACGAGCTGGCTGACGAACCAATGCTCGAGGTTGTCTCGATCGCGGGACTCCTGGCCGAGTTTCTTGTCGCATGAGGATCGGTTCAGGGCCCTGGTCGTGGCGATAGCGAGGAGGTGACCATGAAGGAACGACGCAGCAAGACTGACCGGCGAAAGACTGGAGATCGGCGCGGCGGAGTGGATCGCCGTCTCAACGACGGTGAGACGGGATCGGACGGCAAGGACCGCAGGAGGGGTAAAGACCGTCGCACCGGGGAACGGCGGAGTGGTGCCGACCGCCGCAACGAACCGGAGCCAACAGATGACGGCTGAAGTCTTCTAAACCACCCAACGTCGCGCCGCACAAAGACCGGGGGTGTATCAACCCTTCATGAAGACGCCGCCCTTCAAAGGGCGGCGTTTCGCATCCTCCATTGTGGAGCAGTCTTACTCGAGGACGACCTGGTCCTTGAGCGACACCAGGATGCAGACGAACTCGTTGATCTCGTTCTCGCCGTAACCCATCGTCTGCATCGCCTTGACGATGTCCCCGCCGGCCGCCAGAAAGTCGGCGTCGGTGAGATGGAGGTGTTCGTGGGCCGCGGGCATCGAGCGCCCTGTATAGGTCTGCGGACCGCCGGTGCCGCTCGCCGCGAAATCGGCAACCCTCTTCGCCAATGTCTTTCCATCGACTCCGACCATGATGCGATCGAGAGCTTCGTTCTCGAAATGAAGGCGAACGACCTCACGAGTGAATTCGTGGATGCGGTCGTAGCCACCGAGTCTGAAATAGAGCGCTTCATCGGCCTGCCGCTGAGCGCGGGCCTGTTCCGTCTCGGCGCACATCGCCTGCATTCCACTGATCTGTTCGGCGACGGAGGGTGCGGAGTTCGCGTCGTTCGCCTCGGCCACGGCGACTGAAAACACCGCCATCACGATGGCTGCCAGGATCCATTTGGTTTGCGTCATTTTGCCCATGAGTTACCTACCTTTTTTGATTCGGTGAGATGATTATATGGAGATTGAGACTAAATTGCAAGTTTTCCAACAGCGAGACGATGGACAGGAGCAAAATTACGGGCCCCCAATGTTTACCGCATCACGACGACGCGGGACAGGAGCCCCGGATTTCGATGCCCTCTTCACCCTAGAGATCGGTTTCGACCGGTTTCCCATTCGATGACGGCGAAAGGTGAAGGTCAGGAGTTCTGCAGCTCCTCGGCGGTCCTCTCGACCTCGGACCAGACCCGCAACAGGTTTTCACCGCAGAGCTTGCGAATGTCTTCGTCGCTGCGGCCACGCTTCAACAATTCCTCGATGAGGTTCGGGTAGGTCGAGACATCCTCGAGGCCGGACGGGCCCGAGGAGATGCCGTCAAAGTCCGATCCGATCCCGACATGGTCGATGCCGACCAACTCGATGACGTGCTCGATATGATCCGCGACATCGCTGACGCTCGTTTCGACCTTTGGGTTCTGCTCATAGTAGAGGGCGATCCGCTCGTTGAATTCCGGGCTGCCCATGGCGACATCGTTCTCTTCCATGTACTGGCCCATCGTTGCCCACAGTTCCGATGACTGCTTCTGGGCGGGCTCCGAGAGAAATCCTGGAGCGTAGGCGATCTGGATGACACCGCCTCTATCGGCAAGCATGGTGATCATCTCGTCGGTCATGTTGCGTTCAAAGCCCGGGGTGAAGTGGCGGCAGCAGGAGTGGGAGGCGATCATCGGCGCCTTCGAGATTTCGATCGCCTGGTAGAAGGCGTCGTCGGTGACATGTGAGATGTCGACCATGATCCCGAGCCGGTTCATTTCGGAAACCACCTCGCGCCCAAACGGGCTGAGGCCGCCCGACGGTCGATCCGTAGAGTAGGACGAATCGCAGATCAGGTTCGGCTCCGAGTGGGAGAGGGTGATGTAGCGGACGCCGCGGTCAAAAAAGTGCTGCACAGCCGACAGATCACCCTCGATCGCAGCGCCGTTTTCGATACCCATCGGCAGGGCGAAGGTCCCATCTGCGAAGAGGGCGCGCACCTCGTCAACCGAGCGGGCAATTGCGAAGGATTCGGGGGCCTGGTTCGCGATCTCCTCGACCAGGTCGATGAGCTCGTCCGCCAACACCCGCGCGCCGCCGGTCTCCTGCAGCGAGGCCGGTACGTAGATCGACATGAAGGCGGCGTCGAGACCGCCCTCCCTCGCGCGTACGAGGTCGAAATGGCCGTCCTCGGTGCGAACAGCGACATCGTCTGGCTTCTCCTTCAGCCGGTAGGGGAGGTCGATATGAGTGTCAACCACCAGAGTCTCCTGGGCGAGACGCATGGCCTCGGCATGGAAATCGGTTTCATCGGCCGGCTGATCCTGGGTCTGTTGGCACCCAATCGAGAGCATCACGATCGGCAGTAGCGTCGCCAAAACTGTCCGTTTCGGGTTCATGTGCGATCCTCCGGCGTGGGAGTGTACTCCTCCCGGGCCGAGAATTAGAATCGTTCTGGTTGGGTTTATGTGGTGTTAGGATATGGCGTCCGGGAGGTATGTTGGAAAGATTCATGCGATTTTCAAGACGGTCCATCGAATTCGGCTTGATGGTCACTCTCGTCGTGTCTGGTGCAGTAAATCTGCAGGCGGCGCAACCGACCCCAGTCGACGGCAAAGGTCGACCGCTATATCAGGCCGGCGTGGTAGCAGTGAAGCTCAAATCGGAGGCGGCACCGGCTGTCGCCAAGGCTCTGCCGCTTCGGTTCGGTGTCGCATCGCTCGACACGATTTCGGAAGAGGTCGGAGTGGTACGGGTGGAGCCGATGATCCGCTCGCGGTTTAGCAAGTCTCGATCCGATCTGCCGGACCTCTCGCGGATCTATCGGGTCACCCTTCCCGATAGGGCGGACGTTCGCCGTGCGGCCCGGCTCTTCGGCGACGACCCTGCGGTCGCGTATGCCGAACCGATTCCGGCCCACTATGTCGACGAAACGCCGGACGATCCCGATTTCGACCGCCAGCCCTTTCTCAGCCAGATCATGGCCGAGGCGGCCTGGGATGTACACAAGGGGGAAGAGGGCGCCGAGGTGATCGTCGGCATTGCCGACTCGGGTGTGGCATGGCGCCACGAAGATCTGGTCGAAAACATCTATCAGAATCTCGGTGAGGATGCGGATGGTGACGGCAAGGTGATTGAAGAATCGGGAGACTCCTGGGTCTTTGACCCCGGCGACATCAACGGCATCGACGACGACGGCAATGGCTACCCGGATGACTTCGTCGGCTGGAACTTCCTCAACGACGACGAGCTGGAGGACAACGATCCCGACGACCCTGACAGCCACGGAACCCACGTTGCCGGACTCGCGGCCGCGCGGACCGACAACGGCATCGGAATTTCCAGCATCAGTTGGAACGTGAAAATTCTGTCGGCCTCGGGGGCCAACGCCGCGTCCGATGGCACGATCGAGCGGAGCCTGAGCAGCGTCGTCTATCTGGCGGAAAACGGTGCAGACATCATCAATATGAGCTGGGGCGGCGACGGCACTTCGCAGTTTCAGCAGGAAGTCATGGAATATGCCAGCGGTCTCGGCAGCCTATTGGTCGCGGCAGCGGGCAACGAAAGGACCACGGACCTCCACTTCCCGAGTGCCCTGCCGGGGGTGGTGGGTGTCGGGTCGGTCGGATCGTCCGATCGGCTGGCCAGCTACTCGAATCGTGGCATCAGTCTCGATGTCCTGGCGCCGGGGGGAAGCGGAATCAATGGTTTGCGCAGCACCGTCCCTCCGTCCTCGTACCGGAGTGAGAGCGGGACGTCAATGGCCTCTCCGGTAGTGGCCGGGGTGTTCGCCCTCCTGAAGTCCAGGAACGCCTCGTGGTCCAACCAGCAGCTCATCCAGCAGATTCTCGGGACCGCCGATTCGGTCGACGAACTCAACCCTACCTTCGTTGGTCTGATCGGCGAGGGCCGCGTGAACGCCTATCGAGCGCTCACAGACCAACCGTCGTTGTCCGAGCCCGAGCTCCGGCTCGAAGTCATGAGCGTGGAAATCGTCGACGACACCGGCGACGGCTCGCTCGAGGCTGGTGAGGGTGGGGAGATTGTGGTCACCCTAAGGAACTACAGTCACCTCGCAAGCAGCCAGGCGGTCACGCTGACCCTGCAAACAAATTCGCCGTACGTCGAAATTATCGATGACACTGTGGTGGCCGGTGTCACGATAGACATGGCCGCGGAGCTCCCGGACACCTTTTCGATTCAGATCGTGCCTGAGGCACCCTCGGGGACGATCGACCTCGTTGTGGTCGCAGAAGCCTTGGACGCCTCCGTTTCGCCCCACAGCGATTTGGGCTTCAGGCTTCTTGTCGCCGGAGGCGGCCTTCTGGTGTGGGAGGGTGTGGAGGGGGGCGCCACTTTCAGCGGACAGTACCTTCGTGATGCCTTGACTTCCCGTGGTTTTGATGTGACCTACATCGCTGGGGAGTTCCCCCCGGGCCTGGTGGGTTTTGACGGCGTATTTCTGTCCTTCGGCAATGCCGGCCTCGATTTCTTGGAGCCGGTTGGTCCACCCTTTGCTGCGCGGCTCGACGCTTATTGGAAGGTGGATGCGATCAAGAACTATCTCGAGTCGGGTGGGCGGCTCTTTCTCGAAGGCAGCGACACCCTTGGCTATGACATCTACGACCTGGTCGACGGAACCGTGTTGTTGCCCCTCTTCGGCCTCGAGGGCGGAGTTGACGGTGATGAAACACACGAAACCGGCAGTCTCGACGGGCATTCGGGTGCCTTGACCGAGGGGATGCGATTCACCGCCACCTCCCAGGATCCAGTGGACTGGATCGACATTTACACTCCCTCGACCGGCGCCGAGGCATTCACCGAGTCCGACTACGGAGTCGTCGCCGTCCAGTACGAGGGCCGGCACAGACAGCGAACATTCTGCTTTTCGTACACCCTCGCCGAGCTGGTGGATGGCGCCACGACCCGCGATGACCTTCTCGATGCGATGATCGAGTTCTTCGACTTCGGTTCGGTGGACGGACCGCGCCTTCGCCGCGGTGGCCGGCGAGTCATGCCCCCGCCTGCAGCGGCAGAGAAACGCCGACCCGTTTCGGTCAGGCGCTGATCCATCGGCGGGGCGCGTAACATCGAGGGTTCCAACAGGAGGCCGAGATGAAAGCAGCTTGGTACGAGGAGTTCGGTGGGCCATTGAAGGTCTCGCAGATGGATGACCCCGCCGTCGATGACGACGGCGTGATCATCAAGGTCGAGGCGAGTGGAATCTGCCGTAGCGATTGGCACGGCTGGTTGGGGCACGATCCGGATATCCGTGACCTTCCGCACGTACCGGGCCACGAGCTGGCCGGAACCGTCGAGGAGGCCGGATCCCGGGTCACCCAATGGGAAAAGGGCGATCGGGTGACTGTGCCCTTCGTATGCGGATGCGGAACCTGCCCGGAGTGCAGCTCCGGCAACCACCAGATCTGCGACCATCAGACCCAGCCCGGCTTTACCCATTGGGGGTCCTTTGCGGAGTACGTCGCCATCCACCACGCCGACATCAACCTGGTTGGTTTGCCGGATGATATGAGCTTCGTGACCGCGGCCAGCCTGGGATGTCGATTCGCTACCTCGTTCAGGGCTGTCGGCGCCCAGGGCCGCGTCTCAGCAGGTGACTGGGTCGCGGTCCATGGCTGTGGCGGCGTCGGGATGTCGGCCGTCATGATCGCGGCAGCGATGGACGCAAAGGTCATCGCGGTGGACATCAATACGGAAGTCCTGAAACTCGCGCAGAAGGTTGGGGCCGCAGCCGTGATCAACGCGCGCGAAAACGATGCGGTGGTCGACCAGATTCATGCTCTCACTGATCGCGGCGCCGACGTCTCCATCGACGCCCTCGGCAGCGCGATCACAAGTACGAACTCCGTCCTATGCCTCCGCAAACGCGGTCGTCACGTCCAGGTCGGACTGCTCGCCGGTGATGACCACCGACCGCGATTCCCCATGGAGCACGTCATCGGCAAAGAGCTCGAAATCGTCGGCAGCCACGGCCTGCAAGCACACCGGTATGAGGACATGCTCAAAATGATTTCGATGGGACGGCTCGAGCCACAGCGGTTGATCGGCAAGACCGTGTCGCTCGAGGAGGCGCCGAAAGAGCTCCCAGGAATGAGCGATTTCGGTGCTGTCGGCATCACGGTGATCGATCGGTTCTAGCGTCAGTCTTCACAGCCGGGCCATCAACGCTGCGTAGATCTCGATGCCCAACCAGAGGTTTTTGATCCTGAGGTTTTCGTTCGGTGCGTGTTGGTTGTTGTCGTGGTTGGCGATTGGCACGACCACGATTGGTGGGGCGTTGAGGATCTCCGAAAAAATGTAGAGGGGCAAGCTGCCACCGAGGCTCGGGGTGAGGACGATGGGGCCATCGACGGCCTCGTCCACGATCCGCGCTATCGCCTTTGAAATCGGCAAATCCATATCGGTCGCGAGGGCTGGGTAACCCATCTTCCACTCGAGCCACACGACTCTGACGTGTTCTCGTCGGACCGCCTCGTCGGGCTCTTCATGGACGATGTGGAAGCCTTGCGCCTGGATGTGGCGTTCGGTCGCTGCGCGCACAACCTCCGGTGTGACATCCGGCACCAACCGGAAGCCGACCACCGCCTTCGCCTGAGGCGGAATGGCGTTCTTGGCTTTTGCTCCGACCTGTCCGACCGAAAAGCCCAGCAGGTTGACCGCCGGGCGAGTGATCCGTTCGGCGAGAGGTGTCGGTTGCCCCTCCGTCCACCCCAGGGCCAGATCTTGCTTGAGTTTTTCGTCCACCGGCGGCGCGTCTTCAATCGCCGCTGAGGCGGTTTCTCCCAACGGACGAACGAGCTCGTCGATGCCGTCCACGAGGAGGTTTCCGTTGGCGTCGCGCATCGAGGTAATCAGGCGTGCCAGCGCCATGCCCGGGTCGGGGGCCCAGTTGCCGTAGTGTCCCGAATGCAGACCGACCGCCGGGCCGTAGGCGGTCATGTGCACCGAGGTCACGCCGCGAACGCCGTAGACGACCTGGGGCAGACGGGTCTGGTGCATCGGTCCGTCGCAGAACACCCACAGATCGGCTGCCAACAGGTCGACATTTGAACGCAGGATCTCGGGGATGTGCGGTGAGCTTCTCTCCTCCTCGCCATCGAGCAGGAGCTTGATGTTGATGCCGGGTTCGATCCCTGCCGCATCGAGGGCGTCGAGAGCGGTCAGCAGAGCGACAATCGACACCTTGTCGTCCGAGGTCGAACGCCCGTAGAGCCGCCACTCGGGGTTGATCGGGGCCTTCAGCTGGTCGAAGGGCACGTCTTCACCGCCGGCCTCCAACCGTCCGGTCCGGACAACGACCTCGAACGGGTCGCTCGACCACAGCTCGGGGACGACCGCCTGCCCATCGTAGTGGGCGTAGAAGACCACCGTGAGATTGGCGCCCCGGCTCATGCGTTGTCCGTAAACGACCGGAGGTCCGCCTTCTGCCCGGAGCAACCTGACGTCGAATCGGCGGGACTCGAGCAGTCCGGTCAGGTGCTCGGCATTGACCTCCATATCGTCGAGATTGGTTGCGGTGTTGGGCAGGGTCACGAATCCGGCGAGCTCATGGACGATCTCGACCTCGTGTTGAGACCGGTAGAGGCGTACCGCATCTCGGGTCTTTTCTCCATTCTGGTCTCCGGCGCTCATCCAGGCGGCACCGAGAATCAACAGCGATGCGATCGTACCCACTCGTCGACATGTCATAGCGAACCCCCGGCAAAGTCTGTCGTGTCACCCGAGGATGGTAATGGATCTCGAACACCGCGCGTTGGAAACCCGCACATCTCACAGGGATGTCGATTCAGTCGCCGAGAATTTCGAGTCGATTTCGTGCGAGCTCGATCTGTGGCAAATCGGCGTCCGACTCACCCCACAGATCGACAAACCGTTGATACGAGTCTACGGCTTCATCGGGTTTACCGAGTTGCTCGGAGACCTCTCCCAGGAGGAAATGCGAGGTGATCCAGGGCACCAAACCCTCGTAAGAATCCCAACGCACCTCGATCAATCGGCGCAGGGCGACCTCACACTCGGGCCAACGATCCTCAGCTCTGTAGGCTTCCGCCAATCCCTCGAACAGATCGGGATTGGGGTTCGTCGCAATCCGGGCTTCCTTTTCCAAAACTTCAATCGCCCGATCCAAATCGCCGGCGGCAAAGAGCACTCGCCCCTCCAGAACGTGGATGCGTCTGACAGTATTTTCGCCCAATTGACCGTCCTCCGCGGATCTCGCCAAGAGGTCATCGGAAATGCTTCGCGCCGCATCGACCTTTCCGGCCGCGAGGTAAGCCATTGCGATGTTGACGTGAAACGTCAGCGAGCCGGCATCCGAGGGCATCGTTTCTTTGGCCAGTGATAATACGACAGCCGCTTCTTCCATGCGGCCGCGCGCGATTTCAGCGTAAGCCTCGAAAATCTGATCGCGGGCGGCGCTTGCCGGGTAACCGGCGGCGGTGTGGAGAGTGACAGCCTGCCGGAAGTGATCGACCGACGGCTCGAACTGACCGCGATGGAGCTCGAGATGGCCGAGAGATCGGTGAGCGTGTCCGCGGTGGCTGGGCTCAGGCCTTGCGAGCCGTTTTTCGAAGACCTCGCGCGCATCTGCGAACGACCCGGCTCGCATCAGGGTGACGCCGTACTCGTGGTTGAGGTTGGAAGTCACCTCCCACTCCGGCTGGATCTTGAACGCCTGCTGGTAAGCCGCGATCGCTGGTTCGGTCTTGTCCATGACGGAGAGACAGGTGGCGAGGTTGATAAATGCCCCGGCGTGGCGAGGTGCGACGCGTAGAATCTCTTCGTACTCCGCAACGCACTGCTCGTACTGTCCGAGGTCGCGGTAACAGGTGCCGAGGTTGAAGTGGGCGCTGATATCGTCCGGGTACTCGCTCAAATGGAGCTCGAGGAATCGGATTCGCTCACTCTGGTGGCCTAGAAACCCGGCGTACTGCGAACGGATGAAGTTGAGTTCTTTTCGTCCGACGCGGTCGAGGCGAGCCAGTGCGGCCTCGAAGTATTCCGCCGCCAGCTCGCGCTCGCGAAAGACATACGTCGAGTAGGCGGAGCCCAGGGCCGCATACGCCGAAGCGAAGTCGGGATCGATCTCGATCGCCTCTTTGTAGTGGCCGACTGCGTCGTCGTATCGTCCCGCGCTCCAGGCTCTCAAGCCCTGCGTGTAGCGTTTGAGGGCGTCGAGCGACCCGGTCGTGACAGCCGCCAGCCGCTGATCATCTGCCCCCAGGGAGGACAGAGAATCGCCAAGACCATCGCGAAGGCGCGACAGCAGCTCATCCAACGCGTCGAGCAAACCGTTGTCGTCTTCACTGCGGGCCGAGAAGCTGCCGACGGTTATTTCGGAAACTGGTTCTACGAGATTTGCCGTGACGATGTATCCGTCGCCGAGACGCGCGACCTCGGGCACCAAGAGCCCCTTCAGCGAGGCGCGCTGACAGACCTCGAGGCCCACGGCCGCATCGATGTCGGTGTCCGGGGGCTGCTCCATCATTTGCAGCACATCGTCGATCTGGCGTCTGTTGACGACATTGATATAGCCCGACTCCTGGAGCCCGACCGTGAGCGCCAGCTTGAGGGCGTTGGCGAGATCGGTCTCGCCCTCGGGGTGGGAGAAATCAGACACCAGGATCCAGTCGCGCTCGGAAAAACCGAGCAGCGGTGTCGGCTGCCACAGGTAAGCGATTGCGAGTGCGGCGATCAAGAGGCCCGAACCGACGAGGGCCGTGCGGCGGGGGGTCAGCCACCGTTTTTGCGCTGGAGGGGAGGGGGGCAGTCCGCGGGCGACGCTCAGGTCCTCGAGGGCGTGGAGGACGTCGCGGGCCGACTGGAAGCGATCCTCCGGACGTTTTTCGAGACACCGCATGACGAGTCTCCCGAGCTCTTCGGGCACCTTCGGGTTGACGACGGCGCTGTCCTCCGGCTGTTCCGAAAGCACGGCCGAGATGATGTCAGCGGGCGTCGATCCGGTGAAGGCGCGCTGGCCGGAGAGCAGCTCGTAGAGCACACAGCCGAAGCTGAAAATATCGGTGCGGGTGTCGGTGAGTTGGCCTCGAACCTGTTCGGGCGACATGTAGCCGATGGTGCCGAGGATCGTACCGGTTGCGGTCGATTCCTCGGTCATGACGGCTGTCTCGGAATCCGGGTCCGTGCGGGGCTTGAGCTTTGCGAGACCGAAGTCGAGGATCTTGAGGTAGCCGTCCCTGGTCAGAAAGATGTTCGACGGTTTGAGATCGCGGTGGACGATGCCGTGCTCGTGAGCCGCGGCCAGGCCGGCGGCGATCTGCATCGCCAGTTCGACTGCTCGTTCTGGCGGCAGACCCTTCCGTGAAATGGCGGTGTGCAGGGTGTCGCCCTTGAGCAGCTCGGTCACGATGAACGGCCGGCCTTCGTGTTCGCCGATGTCGTAGACAGTCAGGATATTCGGGTGGTTGAGTGCCCCCGCGGCCCGTGCCTCGTGTTCGAAGCGACGCAGGCGGTCGGGATCGCGGCTCACGGCGTCGGGTAATACCTTGATCGCGACATCACGGTCGAGCCGATCGTCGTGGGCCCGGTAGACGAGTCCCATGCCGCCCTCGCCGATTTTCTCGATGACGTGGAAGTGTGAGATCTCGTTGATCATGCGCCCTTCCAGAGGCCTCCCGCCAGCTGTGCAATGGTCGTTGTGTAGATCGGTAACAGTATGGGTGGGATCGTTTGTGATCGCAAGCTCAACGCCGATCGCATGGCGAAAACCCGGTCCCCTTGCCGCTCGTAAGCTCTCTATACGCTCTTGAAGGCGCCGCAGAGGATTCGATGTTGTTGGAGCGAGTCGACTGGACAGAACCAGGGTCCGGGAAACGGGCCGCGAGGGTGGGGGAGGAAAAATGATGTGGAGACTCGCGTTTATCGCGATCGTTATGGGGTTTGCCCATCCCGGAATCGCGCAGGAAGAGACCCAGGGAGTTCGGGGAGAGCCTGAAGCCATCGCGGATGCAGAGGCGATGGTCGAGACGATGGGAGGCAAGGAGATCTGGGCGCAGCTCAAGAGCGTCCATTTCGTCCACGAATGGTACCCGTGGTATCGGGTGGACGCGTACGTCGAAAACGAGATTTTGGACCTGACCGCGCCCAGGTCGTGGGTCGAGATGAAGAGCGAGATCCACCACAGGGTCAGGGCCTACAGCCCCGAGCACAAGTACTGGTCTGTCCTCAATGGCGATTTCTCCTTTGCCGACGAAGAACGTCTCGAGAATGCGCTCGAGAGAGCTCCGTACAGCATTTACCGAATCGCGCGAGCGGTGGCGATCGGCGACCCGAGCTATGAGATTCGATTTGGAGAGGGTGATATCCCCGGTTCCCGGCGCCTGGAATTCTACGGTCTCGATGGCGAGATGCACGGATGGATCATCCTGAACGCTCGCAAGGAGCCGATCGTCTGGGCGACCACCCAGTACCGGTACACCTTCGGCCCGATGAAACGGTTCGGAAATCTCCGCGTTCCCGATTGGGCTGTCTATGAAAACGGCATCACCCGGTACCAGATGATCTCGCTCGTGGGCAGCAACCGGGCGCCTGACGAGAACTTGTTCATGCCGCCCGACGAATTCAGGAACTAGAGGGAGGTGATTGTGGGTCCCCAATCCTTTCGAACAAGAAAAACCAAACGAACCGTGGCGCCCTTGCGGTTATGAGAATCTGCATTTTTGGAGTGGGTGGCGTGGGCGGCTACTTTGGTGGGCGTCTGGCCGCCGCCGGGAACTCGGTGGCGTTCATCGCCCGAGGCCGCACCCTCGATGCGCTTCGGCGGGATGGCCTGCGGGTCGAGAGCCCTCTCGGTGACATCGTCTTACCGAATATCGAGGCAACCGATGAACCGGCCGAGGTCGGCGAGGTCGATGCGGTGATCCTCGGTGTCAAAGCCTGGCAGGTGCCCGGGGTGGCTGAGGCTGCGCGTCCGATGATTGGAACCAGCACTGTGATCGTGCCACTCCAAAACGGGGTCGAGGCTGCCGACCAGCTGGTAGCGGCTCACGGCGTCGAACACGTGCTCGGCGGGATGTGCCGGATCGTGGCATTCGTGGCTGAGCCTGGTCGAATTCGTCATCAGGGTGTCGAGCCGTTCGTCGGCCTCGGTGAGCTCGACAACCGCCGCAGCGAGCGGGTCGAGCGGCTCGCGGCCGCGTTCGCAGACGCCGGTGTGGACACCAAGGTCTCACCGGACATCCAATCATCGATCTGGCAGAAATTGTTGTTCATAGCCCCTGTAAGTGGGGTCGGTGCAGTGACCAGGGTCCCTGTCGGGGAGCTGCGCTCCTGGCCGGAAACCTACGATCTGCTTCGAGAAGCGATGCGTGAGGTCGAGGCGCTGGCCGTGGCTCTCGGTGTCGCCCTCGCCGACGATGCCATCGATAAGACCTTGGCCTTTGTCGACGGTCTGCCGGAAGACGTCACCTCTTCGATGCAGCGAGACATTATGGAGGGCCGGCAATCCGAACTCGAGGCGCTCAACGGGGCGGTGGTCCGACTCGGGCGCGAGGCGGGCGTGGCGACTCCCGTGCACGGTTTCATCTATGCCGCGCTGGCGCCGATGGAGGCCAGGGCCCGTTGCCCGGCAGCCGACAAAGATCGATGAGGCTCGTTTCGCGTGAGAATGCACTCAAACTTCTGGCGGTTCGGCGGTGTCAAACACACTGATGAACGTGATGGTTGATGGGGGAGGTATCGATGAGACGACATAGTGTTGGGTTGGCCGTGTTTCTGGGAGTCCTGGTTGTGCTTGGCTGCGGCGGTCAGGCGGATAAGCAGATCTCTGCCGGGGCTGCATACGAGCAGGCGCAGGAAAAGCTGGATACGCTCGACAACCCTCAAGAAGAGGTGCTGATATTCGAGGAATTCGTCCGCGCGTATCCCGACAGTGAAGAGGCGATTGACGCTCTCGGAGCGGTCATTTACCTGCGCAGCAAAAAGCTCGACGATCTCGACGGAGCGGTTTCGTTTGCCCAGACCGCGTGGTCGATGGCGATCGACCCCAAGACTCGGTTCGAGTATGGAGTCAGGCTTCACGAAATCTCCGTGGAGGCAGGCAACCCCGTCGATCTGCGAGTGATCGCCGACGAACTCGCTGCGGACCGCCCACTGGATTTCGTTGAGCACCTCGCAGTGGTCGAGGAGGCCGAAAAAGGTGGCGAATGGGAATTGATGCTCGAACACTCGGCGTCGATGGGGCAGTTTGCGAATGCCGAGACTTTCCGAGCCGACTATCCGGATGACGACTTCAGCGACGAGAGGGTCGATTTCTCTGTCAAACGTCGTCGCGGGTGGGCTTCGGCGTATCAAGGCGCCGCATTGGTCCACCTCGACAGGGTCGACGAAGCGATGGCGGTGTTCGAAGGAGTGGCTGACCTTTCGACGTTGTCCAATTACGTCGGTGTCCCGGAGATCCCGCTGAATAGATATTGGGGCAAAGCGGAGCTGATTCAGGGCCGACCGGAGCGCGCAGCTGAGCTGCTCGCTCCCGATGCCCTGATGGGTCGCGACGATTCCGCCCTCGATGATCTGAGAGCCGCGTACATTGCCACCAACGGAACCGAGGAGGGCTTTGAAAGCTACGCGCTGGCAGTCCGCCAAAGCATCGCTACCGTGATTGACGACGTGACCCTCGACAACTACTCGGGAGATCCCGTGAGCCTGGCGTCAATGGGTGGCAAGGTCTTTGTGATGGCCTTTTGGAACCCCGGTTGAGGCGGCTGTCTCGTGGAGTTGCCACGACTGCAGACCATCTGGGAAAAATACCGCAATCAGGGTTTCGAGGTCATCGCCATCGAGTCGAATCGCGAGACCGAACGGGCGGTGAAGTTCATCGAAGAGGCCAAGCTCGGCTTCACCTGCCTCGAGAATGGTGAAGACGAATCGGAGGTCGTGGAAGGGGTCTTTCAGGTCTGGGGATACCCTTCGTCGTTCATAGTCGACCGCCAGGGCAGGATCATGTACTACCACCTGGGGTTCGACGAGGGTGACGAGAAAGTAATCGAAGAAGAAGTCCTGTCTCTGCTCGAGGGCTGAGTCCTTTCTTGTTGGTGAACGCTGGGCGGGTCAGGTTCCAACCCGCCGATTCTCGGGAATCGTACGGGAATCGGACGATCCGTCCCGGGAAGGCACACTAGTTCATATCCTGTACTGGCCCTGTAAAAGTCCAATCTTGGCATTGATTTTGCCATAATGGGTCTGGCAGGGAAGGTATCGTTTGGTTTATTTCGGGGATGACAGTCCGGTTTCGCCCAACTCGGATCGAGAATTGGCGATGCGTCGTTCTCGGCAGGGCGGCTTTACGCTCGCCGAACTTCTCGTCGTCGTTGCGATCATTGGCATCCTGGCTGCGATCGTCGTCCCCACCCTGATCGACAAATACCACAAGGCGCGCCTCGCCCGCTGCATGGTCGAGCTGCGCGGCATCCAGGCCGGGCTTTACATCGTCGCTGAACCGGGAATTACGTTCCCCGACGCGATCACTTTTTGGTCCAGTGTTTTTCCGGCCGCCAGACCGGGCCCCTATTACTACCTTTCCGATGCCGAGGACCCGAATGCGGGCCATGGGAACGATCTTGACGGCTACGACGAGCAGAATCCGGGGGGTAGCCCACGGGAAGCGAAGGACATCAAGTTCGTTCTGATCTGCCAGCATGACCACGCGGATCTCTGCGATTATGTCTATATCGAGGACGAGGGGCCTCCGCAGCTCGCGAATGCCTATAATGACCCGGGTTATGACCATTTCATCAAATGGGAGGAGGGTCGCAAACCGGGTGGAAAACCAGGCGGAGGAAAGAAGAAATGACAAGCGGTAGTCATCCTGACGAACCCGCGACGACTGCCGGCGAGTCAACAGAAAAGGGCGAGATGTCCAACACGGAAGAGCAGTCTGAAATGAAAGCTCCCGAAAGCGGCCCTGGCAAGAAGCCGAACCACGATTCCTGGCCGTGGTACCGGCGACGGCAATACCTGATCGATCGCAAGGGCCAGCTCTTAGCGACCGCAAAGATCGCCGGTGTCGTGCTCGTGAACCTCGTGCTCGTGAACCTCGTGCTCTATCTGTGGAATGACATCGAGACCCAGGCCATTTTGGCCTCCAATCCGCAGCTTGCGGGAGAGATGGCCGAGGTCGACCTTCGAACGACGTTGGTTTTCGCCATTGTTTCCTTCGTCGTGCTCGTTTTCGTGGTAATGCGCGCGATCATGTTGACGCATCGAACCGCCGGAGCCGCATTCAACCTCGAGAGGTGCCTCAACAAGGTCGCGGCAGGCGAATACGATACGACGTTGAGGGTCCGCCGCAAGGACAACCTGCAACACCTCCAGGGCCCCTTTAATCAGATGACGGAGTCCCTGCGAAGAAGCGCGGCCGAAGACCATGTCGTTCTTTCCAGCCTGGCCGGAAAACTGGAAGAGCTCGGCCATGCAGAGCTCGCAGAAGAGGTTCGCGATCTGGCCGAGGCAAAGGCGAAGCTCGCCGACCCGACGTCATAACCCGAACCCGACATCCGCTTGAAAAGAAAACTCGACTTTCCGGGATCTGAAACCGGAGCTCCTGTGCCTTTTGGGTTCGGGCCCCTGTAAGGTGATCGCCTCGGAGGATTCATGCACAACCGTGTCCAGAGTCGGTACCGCGCAACTTCACTTTTGATTGTCGTCCTTGCGATGAACGCCGTCGCGTGCGCACCAGCCCCGTCAGAGCAGGTCGCGGAAACACCGCCACTGACGATCGTCTTCGTGCACGGCGCCTGGGGCGGCGGCTGGCATTACACGAAGGTGCAGCCCCTGCTCGAGGATGCGGGGCACATCGTCTACCGCCCGACCATGACGGGCCTCGGTGAGCGGGTTCATCTGGGCGGCCCGGATGTCGGGCTGTCGACCCACATCGAGGACATCGTCAAGGTCCTTGAGTTCGAAGATCTCGACGAGGTTGTGCTGGTGGGCCACAGCTACGGCGGCATGGTCATCGCCGGCGTCGCAGAGAGGCTGCCCGAACGGATCGCCAAGCTCGTCTTTTTTGACGCAATCCTGCCCGAGAACGGCGAATCGGCTGCCAGCCTGTTTGGCGACGCCGTCGACACAATGGCTACCGCGGGCGGTGGCGGCGCCGAAGCCTGGCAGCTTGTGCCTCGATGGGTGGAGAAGGGGAAGCTGCCACCGGTCGACGTGCCGCAACCTCTTCTGACCTTCACCGAGCCCATCGTCCTTGAAAACCCCGAGGCGGCACGGCTACGGGGTGCGTTCCTCCTGACCGTTGAAGCCGGGAAAGAGGTCGACAATTTCGATGTCTACGCCGACCGTGCCCGAGATCGAGGCTGGGAGGTGGTCGTGATGGAGGGGAGTCACAACCCCCACTGGTTCCAGCCCGAAAACTTCGTCAATGTCCTTTTGGAAACTGTTCAGTAAAATGAACGGGTGACCGAAGTCGAACCCAATTCGCGATTCGCGATCCCGCGGCACGCTCTGCTCGCAATACTTGTCACCGCCGTTCTGATCGCAGCGACCGTTACGCTGCTTCACGGACAAGCTGTGTCCCTGGCGCTGACCGGGGACAGCTACCAGTGGATCCAGCACGCCCACGCAGCGGTTCACCAACCGGCCCTTCTGCTCGCGGACCTCGATACCTTCCTCCGCCCATCGAACACCTGGACGCTGGTGGTGGACCGATTCCTGTGGGGAGGTTTCAACGCCCGCGGCTACCGAACCACGTCACTGGTGCTGCACGGCCTGGTCGCGCTGGCTCTGGCGTTTGCCGCCCGGCGGCTTGGTCTCGGGCTGATTGCGGCCGGGGTCGTGGCTCTGGTGTGGGTGACGTCGCCTTTCACCGACGAGTCCGCCTTCGTCGTCGCCTACCGTTTCCAACCGTTACTGCTGCTGGCTTGGTTGGTGTTGATCGCGGCTTGGCCGCGAGCCGGTGTGTCGTGGAGCGGTGGTCGGGTGGCCCTGGCGATCGTCGCGATTCTGGCGGCCGCCGCCGCCAAGGAGACCTGGGTCGTGACACCGGTGCTGGTCGCGGCGCTCGAGTTCGACAGACGAAGATCGCTTCGCGCCCTCGCAATGCCCGTCGGCCTGGTTGGGATCGCGGCAGCTTTGTACGTGATCCTCTATGTCTTCGCCTTTCCGACATCCAAGTCCTACTACGAGCTCGGGCCCCATGTACTGGCACGAATCCCGCAACAGCTTGGGGCCTTCCTTTATCTCGGAGAGTCGAGGCCGTACGTCCTTGCCATCACCTGGGCCGGTTTGTTTGCTTTGGCGGTCGTTGTCTTGATGGCGGTCGCCTGTCTCCGGTGGCGGGTTGCGGGCACCTGGGTCGCGTTGTCCCTGCTCGTGTTGCCGACGTTGCCGACGCTGCTGGTTTCTTTTATGCCGCAGCGCTACCTGGCGATTCCATACGCCGGCTTTCTGTTGCTGGTCGCGCTGTGGATCGGCGCACTCGGGGACCGGTTGCCACGATGGCGATCTGCGATACGAAGTTTCGCCCTCGTGACCGCCATCTTGGTTATGGTGGCGGGCGCCGCCATCGTACGCGCCGACCTCGAGGATTACCGGTCGATGGCCGGAGCCCACGAGGTGCTGCTCGCCGAGGCCGCAGAAATGGCGGAAGTGTTTTCCCGAGACGGACCGGTGGTGATCGTCCGGGATGAGCGGGCGCAGCCGTTGGTCGAGATCCTCAGGGAACCGCAAGGTATGCCCAAGCTGCCCTACACTCGTCACGAGGACCCCTACGGTCTGATCGACAGCGCAGCCCTCTTCGAGTGGGTGCTCTCACAGGAGGGGACACGGGTGGAGAGAATCGATGGTTGGGAATCCGTCTGCGACGGAACTGAAGGCGTCATCGTCGTCCACCGCGAAGGCGGGTTTTCCAAAATCGGTGTGACTTCGGATGTGGCGGCAGAGGCCCAGCGCCTGCAAGCGGAGCAGCTTCACCTGAAGGTCGTGCGAGCCGTGCCCCTCGGCTGAAGCTCTCGATCGGGGCCGACCGGCCTCGCTTCTTGATCGCAATCATGTTGACGCCTCGTGCGGGGCGAAGGACAGCGGAACTAATTTTGAGAGGCGGTCGCGCCTCGTGCTACGATGCGCCATGCCCGCCTCGAGACTTTTTATTTTCTACCTCATTGCGTTGAGCCTGGCTCTGAGGAGCCCCGCCGCCGGCGAGGAGCTCGGCCGGCCGATGGTGGCTGCGCTCGATTGAGGGCTTGGAAGCGTGTCGAAGGACGGTAGGCAACGGTCATGACGCTTGAGACACTCGGTTGGAACGAGAAATTCGAGTCCCTGTTCGAACCGTACAGGGCCTCGAATCTGATTCCTGCCAGAGTGACCGGGGTGGATCGGGGAGTGGTGACCGCGCACACGGAATCGGGGACGGTGACGGTCTCGATCGCAGGTCAGCTGGACTCGCACGGTGAGGAGGGGCCGCCCGCCGTTGGCGATTGGGTCGGCATGGACCAGATCGGAAATTTTGGAGTTGTGCGAGTCATCCTTCCCCGGGACGGGGTGTTGGTCCGCCGACCACTCGGCAAGGGAGACGAGGAACAGGTGGCCGCCGCCAACGTTGATCTGGTGCTCGTGGTGGAACCTCTCGATCGCGGGCCCGACCCCTGGCGAATCGAACGGGCGTCCGCCATCGCGTGGGACGGCGGCGCGACGCCGATTGTGGTCCTGACCAAACTGGATCTCTGTGAGGATGCCGATTTCGCCGTCGTCAGGGCGCGTGAGGGGGCGCCGTTTGTCGATGTGTTGATGGTTTCCGCCAAGCTCGGCGTCGGCATGGAGATCCTTGAACGTCGGCTCGGCGAAGGGTCGACTGTGGCGCTGATCGGGTCGTCCGAGGCGGGGAAGTCGACCCTCATCAATCGACTGCTCGGCGAGGAAAGACCCGCCGCCGCTGAAGTCCAGGAAGCTGACCGGGATGGAAGCCACGCGACCACATCCCGCCAGCTCTTCGTGCTTCCGAACGGCGCCTGCCTGATTGACACGCCTGGGGTGCGGGAGCTCGGTCTGTCGCTCGACCCCGAGGTTGCGATGACTGCTTTTGCCGAGATCGAAGAGGCTGCGAGGAAGTGCTTTCTGGGTGAGACTCGGCGCGAGGCGGAACCCGGCCGTGCCGTCCACAAGGAAGGTGACCTCGGGCACCTGAATGCCAACGGAATCGCGAGCTATCTGCGTCTTCGCCGGGAGGCTGAAGACCTCGAAAAGCGGCGGGCTACGTCGCGGCGCTCCGAAAACCGGGTGCGCGAATGGAAACTCGACAAGATAGCCCGAGAGGCGATGCGCGACAAAAAGAAATCATGAAATGTGGAGGTGGATATGCGCCGACTGTTGTCGATAGTGTTTATTGTCCTGGTTTCGGGAGTGGTGGCGGGAGAGGAGCCGGCACAGTCCATTGCTTCTGATCCGCGGATCGGGGACGCCCTGGCTGCGTGGAAGGCATGGGTCGAGAACGATCTCGGAGAATCCGGGGTCCCCGCTGCATCCTACTCGTTCGTCTACCGCGATGAGCTGTTGGCTTCCGGCGGCATCGGTTTGGCGGATCCGGCCACCGGCGCGAAGGCCGACGCTGACACGCTTT
>Ga0316193_10000259_pt1 | contig 31378 bp, 28 predicted proteins | sample MerIslsedime2_MG_FD_207735 | JGI IMG/M metagenome (GOLD analysis project Ga0316193, IMG submission 207735) | Coastal sediment microbial communities from Maine, United States - Merrow Island sediment 2 | ecosystem: Environmental > Aquatic > Marine > Coastal > Sediment | place: USA: Maine... | reverse complement strand
CTTTCTGCGCGGTCGGCGACGTCCTGCTCCTTGGCAAGCGGACCTTCGACGTCGGGCTGATGACCTTTTTGTTCGGCCACGTTCTCTACGTAGCCGGCTTTCACGCGGCCCTCCCAGTCGGCCGATGGTCGTTGCTGGTTCTGGCCCCGTTGCTGATCGTCAGCGGCGGGGCTACGCGGTGGTTATGGCCACACCTCGGTCGCCGGCGTTTTTCGGTCCTCGCCTATATCGCTGTCATCTCGGTCATGATGTGGGGCGGTGTCTCGGCATTCACCAAAGACGCCCTCCCATGGACCGCGGCCGCCGGCGCCCTCCTTTTCTACCTCTCGGACCTGGCCGTTGCCCGACAACGGTTTGTTCACAAGTCCTTCGTCAACCGCGCAATCGGTCTTCCCATCTATTACTTCGGTCAGCTGCTTCTTGCCTTGACGATCGGTGCGGGTTAGCCTCTCCGTCGCCAGGAGGGTTTTTATGAGGCCTCGAATCGTTGTCACTCTTTTCATCGCAACACTCGTCGCGCTTGCCGCCGGCGCTCAAGGCAGCTGGACCGCCCACACCAACGCCGGCGAGTACGCATTTGCGCGCGGCGATCTCGAACGCGCCGAAGCCGAGTTTCGGGCGGCGCTCGATATCGCGCAGGGATTCCCCGCCGGCGACCGTCGGCTGGAGACGAGCCTGGATAACCTCGCCCGTCTCTACGAACACGAGTCGGATTTCGACCGTGCACAGCCCCTGTATCAACTACTCCTGGCAGCCAAAGAGCATCGGCTCGGCTCGGAGGACCCCGCCCTCCTCAGTTCCCTCTACGCCGTGGCGCGAGTGAGCCAACCGATGGGCGACCTGCCGACGGTGGTAAACAGCCTGGAACGATTCGCCATGATCGCTGCCGCTAGCGGCGAAGCCGATCCTCGCCAGCACTGGCAAGTCCTGCAGATGCTGTCCCGGATGCAGACGATCCAGGAAAAACCAGAACAAGCCGTCAAATGGCAGCGCCTTGCGGCGGAGGCCATCGCCGACGATCGGGGAGCCACCTCCGAGGAAAGGATCGACCTTCTCGCAGGTCTGGCCGAGATGGAGCTGGTCGCCGAGAACGGCCCCGCGGCAGAGCGCATCTATGTCGAGGTGGCCGAGCTTCGGACGGAGGAGGACGAAGCTGACGCCTTTCCGGACACAATGGCCGAGGGAGCCGAGATGGCCCTCAACGCGGCCGCGTTTGAAACCGCCGAGCGCCTCGCCATGCGTGCAACCCACGCCTATCCAGATGCGGGCGCCGAGCTGAAAGCACGGAAAGTGCTGGCGGAGCTTTCATGGATCAAGGTCAACCGGGGAACCAGCGACATGGAAAACCTGCTCGCCGCTGCGAGCGACGATGAGGAACTCGTGCGCGCCCGGGATCGCCTGCGGGCGCTGATGGTTCTCGAGGGCACCGACAAACGGACAACCCTGATCCGATTGGCCCAGGTGGAGGCCCTCCGGGGCCAGCCGGCGTCGGCCGCCGACTGGCAGTTCCAGCTCCTCGAGATCGTAGCCGACGATCCAGAGGCCGCAGCCGCCGCACGGCGCGATCTGGTCACCCTCCTCGCCGCCGCAGGTCGCTACGACGAAGCGTTGGCGGAGAATGCAGCGGTGCTCGCTGATCTCGAGGCGCAGTACGGAACGTCGGACAAGCGGCTGCTGCCGGTTCTGAACCAACGCCAGGCGCTCTACGAGGCTGCCGGCAACAAGAAGCAGGCGAAAAAGACCAAGAAGAGGATCAAGAAGCTGACCAGATAATTATGAATTCGGAATTCTGAATTCGGAATTTCCACCCAGCTTCCCGGTGCTCGAAACGACATTCTGGGTGGGTGGGCGGCATTCCTAATTCCTCATTCCTCATTCCTAATTCAATGCAGCCCTTGCCCCAGGATATCGCCTGGGCGAAGATGCCTACATGAACGGCCGTCTACCGCCCGGCAAGGTTCCCTGGGAGATCGTTGCGGATCTGCTTTCAGGCGAGCTTCCGGCAGAGGTCAAGCTCGGACCGGCGGCCGGCGAAGACGCAGCCCTGGTCGAGATTGGCAGCGAGTTGTGGGCAGTCGCATCGGATCCTGTTTCTTTTACTGCCGCCGACGCAGGGCGGTTGGCGGTCATCGTCAACGCCAACGACGTCGCCGTTCGCGGTGCTCGACCCATTTACTTCCTCGCGGTCGGTCTGATCGCTCCGCACGATGCGACGGAGGACCGGGTGAAGGAGTTGCTGGCCCAGGTCCGCGACACGTGTCGCGAGATCGGGTGCACGCTGATCGGGGGCCATACCGAAGTCACGCCCGGGCTTCCCCATAGCATCGTGGTCGGCACCATGCTCGGAAGGGTTGAAGGGAAACCACTGACCACAGGTGGCCTCCGCGAGGGTGACCTGGTCGGAATGACCCGCTCCGCGGGTCTCGAGGGGACCTCCATTTTGCTCGCGGAACACGGCGAACGGCTGCGATCTGTCCACGGGACCGAGGCCTTCGCGGTTTCGGAGGAGGTACTGCCCGGCGACTGGCTGCTCGTGGCCAAAGAAGCGCTGCGGGCGGCAGCCTGTGAGGGGGTCACGGCACTACACGATGTGACCGAGGGCGGTGTCGGGGAGGCGCTCCACGAGATAGCCGTCGCTTCGGGTCTCGCTATCGACGTTCAGCGGCAGGCGATCCCCGTTCTAGCGGAGACCGCAACGATCTGCGCCGATCTCGGGATCGATCCGCTGGGTCTGATCGGTTCCGGTTCGCTGTTGGTGGGCTGCGACGAAAGGGGCCGCAGCGAGGTCGAGGCCGAGTTCACCAGACAAGACGTGCCGTTTTGTTGGATCGGACGCGCCGCTGCATCGGATGGGGCGCCAGGGTCCACCCTGCCGAGATTCCCTCGCGATGAGCTGCTCAAGGCGGGCGTCATGGATGGAATCCGTGCCGTCGTCTTCGATATGGACGGCACCCTGGTGGACTCGACCTACGACTGGCCGGCGATCCGACGGCACCTCGGCGTCACCGGGGCATCGATCATCGATGACCTCAACGGCCTGCCGGAGCCCGACCGGTCCCGGAAATGGGCGGAGCTGGAAGAGATCGAAAAGACCGCCACCGAAAACGCGCGAATTCACGACGGAGCCCACGAGGTGCTGGAGGTATTTTCTTCCCACGGTCTCGCGACCGCCCTCGTGACGAACAATAGTAGCGCCAACACCCGACGTCTTCTCGCTCGTTTCGGTCTACGTTTCGACGTCGTCTTGACCCGTGACTCCGGCCTCTGGAAACCGTCCGGTGCGCCGATCAGCGAGGCCGTGACCCAGCTCGGAGCCACACCTGCGGACTGCCTCGGCGTCGGAGACTCACGTTACGACGTCATCGCCGCCCGCGAGGCCGGCCTGGCGGCCGTTTGCCTTGTTCACGACGGTGCGGCGCGCCACGACGTAGACGCCGATCTGAGCTTTGCCGACATCCCCGCGTTTGTGAGGTATTTGAGGATCGTGTTGCCCTAGATCCTCGATGCTAGATGCTAGATGCTAGATGTTGGATGGTGGATGTTGGATGCTACCAAACGGTGAGTCCTTCCGCCCATTGATACCTTGCCTCGCCGAAACGCCAAAAACCTTCCCGCAGATCACGCAGATTGACGCAGATTATTTTCCTTTGTCTGGATCTGCGTTATCTGCGTCATCTGCGGGTAAATTCGGGCGGGCGGGTGGATCCAGGATCTAGTATCCAGCATCCGATGAACGGGCGGCTCGGCGCTAGTCTGCTCAAGGCGCCGCCAAGGCTGCCCGGAGCTCCCCCAACTTGTCTTGAATCAGGCTGACGTTGTCCGGGCCCATCCGAAGGAAGTGTCGCTGTGCGCCCGAAAGCGCCTCGAGCTGGTCGTCGGCCCAGGCGTAGGTGACGATCAACTGCTCGACCTGAGCGGGCTCTTCCAGCACGGGCACCGCCAGTAGGAGATCAAACGCCCTGTCGAGGCGGTCGTCGAATTTTGCGTTGGCCGGGCCGATCTCGGCGTAGGCCTCGTCGATCAGAGGCTCGAGCTCACGGTAGAGCGCCACCGTGCCTTCGGTGTCGAGTGAAGCGAAGACCTTCGCCACGAGATCGTAGCGGCCGTAGCTGTCGGTCTCGATGACCAACACGCCGTTCCGCCGCTGATCGACCTCGAACCCTTCCTTGGGGCGGAGAAAATCGAGGTGCGCCTGGGGGCTGACACCGGAGGCGATGTTGTTGACCGAAGCGACAAAACGCCGAACAAGATCTTCGTTGACCAGCCAGGCCGCGAGGTTGGGGTGAGACGACACTTCCGCGACCAGTTCCCGCACCACCATATCGCTTGTGGCGAGAGTCGTTCCGCTCAGGCGACTCGATAACCGTTCCTCAAGGGTCGGTGTCGGCTCCGGCACCGGAGTCGGAGGTGCTGCTACGACGGTGTCCAACGTCTCGTCGACTGCGTCGCGGCCCAGATACCACCACCCGAAGACCGCAGCGAGGATCACGACGAGCGCGACGAAGATACCGATGATCATGCGGTTTTCTGTTGCCATGGAGACCTCCGGGTACAAGAATACACCCACCCGCCCACCCGCCCAGATGCAAGATACAAGATACAAGATGCACGATGCGCGAAGATTCCTTCTCTGTCCCGGGTGGACGGGCGGATCTTGAATCTTGAACCTTGGATCTTGTATCCGGGCGTCGTCGGGGCGATTCGAGTAACCTTTCACCTAGATTCACCCTAGATTGATCGAGCAGACGCGAAGGAGCTGTCGATGATCGACCCGCAGCTGAATCTTCAGCCTGATGACGAGCACAACAGATTGCTGGCGGACAACGTCCACCCGCCGGAATGGCAAAACCCCACCCCCGATGGGCGCTACAACCTGGTTGTTCTGGGCGCCGGTACCGCCGGGCTCGTCGCTGCCGCCGGCGCCGCCGGGATGGGCGCAAAGGTGGCGCTGATCGAGCGACAGCTCATGGGCGGTGACTGCCTCAATGTCGGCTGCGTCCCATCAAAGGCGATCATTCGCTCGGCCCATGCAGCCCATGACGTACGAACCGCGGACCGCTTTGGAATCCGGGTCACGGGTGCGGTCGAGGTCGATTTCCAGGCGGTGATGGAGCGCATGCGACGAATTCGCACCGGCATCTCGCCCAACGACTCCGCGAAACGATTCTCGGAGCACTACGGGATCGATGTCTACTTCGGATCTGCTCGATTCACCGGTTCCGAAACGGTCGAAGTGAATGGCACGAGCATGAGGTTCGCCAAGGCCGTGATCGCCACCGGAGCCCGCGCCGTCGTTCCGCCGATCCCGGGCCTCGAAGGAGCCGGCTTTCTCACCAACCACAACGTCTTCAACCTCAGCGAGCAGCCACGCCGTCTGGCGGTGGTTGGCGGTGGGCCAATCGGTTCAGAACTCGCGCAGACCTTCGCCCGACTGGGTACCGACGTCACGATCATCGAGATGGCGGACCAATTCCTCCAGCGAGAAGACCGGGATGCAGCTGAAATCCTCCGGGCCTCGTTGGAGCGCGACGGAGTAGCCGTTCGTCTCTCGACACGGCTCGAAAAGGTCGAGACGTCATCTGACGGCAAGATCCTGTCTCTCGATACGCCTGACGGCCCGCAACGGGTGACCGTCGACGAGATCCTGGTCGGCGTTGGCCGCACACCCAACGTGGAGGGTCTCGATCTCGAGGCAGCGGGCGTCGAGTACGACCGTAGCGGTGTTCGGGTGAACGATTTCCTGCAGACCACCAACACGAAGATCTATGCCTCCGGCGACATCTGCCTGCCATTCAAATTCACTCACACCGCTGACGCCGCCTCCAGAGCCGTGATTCAAAATGCCCTCTTCCCCGGCCCAAAGAAAAAAGTCAGTCGATTGGTTGTTCCTTGGTGCACCTACACCGACCCCGAAATCGCCCACGTCGGGCTCTACCCCTCCGAGGCAGAGCAGCGGGGCATCTCAGTCGACACATGGGAGGTCCCCATGAGCGATGTAGATCGTGCGATCGCCGAGGGTGACGACGAGGGTTTCTTGAAAGTGCACTGCAAGAGGGGAACGGACACCATCCTCGGCGCCACCATCGTCGCCCGTCACGCGGGTGAGATGATCTCCGAGATCACGACCGCGATGGCGGCGGACATGGGCCTCGGAGGTTTCTCCGGCATCATCCACCCCTACCCCACCCAGGCCGAGGTCATCCGCAAGGCGGCGGACGCATACAACAGAACGAAACTGACGCCAATGGTGGCGGGAATTCTCAAGCGTTGGTTCCGCTGGACGCGGTAAGGAGTTAAGGGTTAAGAGTCAAGGGTTAAGGGTTAAGAGTAAAGCCCACCCATCCCCCGGAAAATTGTTCTTAACTCTTAACTCTTTACTCTTAACTTGCGAGGCAAGGGATTCCGCCAAACCGAGAATCTGGTATCAGAATCCTTCGAGGACCGCGGTCACCAACGCGCTGGCGAAATCCGTCGACAGCTCGGTCATGGCTATGTTCTGCCGGTCAAAGTAATTCACCGCCACCGGGTCAACGGCATAGGAGGTGCGACGTGAAAATGCTTTGTCCTCCCACAGGATCTCGGCTTCCTCCGCCCGCACATCTTTGAGTTGCACCATCGCCTGCAGGCTCATCTGGTATTCGTTGGCACGGCCCTGGTCGTCGTACGACACCGGGATCACGGCCAATCGTTGGATGGTGCCTGACAACACGACATCGGCGTGGCCGGGATTGTCAACCAGCTTCAACCTGCGCCGACGCACCCACTCCAGCGTCAGCGCCTCCATCAGTCGCTGGTCCATGTCCACCCATTTGGTCTGATTGACAAAGTTCTCGACGTGGAGAGTTTCGATCTCCTCCGGTAGGAAGGACGTCGTTCCCACCAGGTGGTAGCCGCATCCGCTCAGCCCGACCACCAGCAGAAATGCAACGAGGACGCGAGGCATGATCTTCACGGGTGAAAGGTAGCACAGGTGAGGGCATGGGGCCTGGGGCTTGGGGCTTGGGGTCACGAGGGATCGAATCACGCCCGTCGTCACTCAAGCCTCAGGCCTCAAGCCTCAAGCCATGAAGGGCGCGCCCACAGACACGGTCGCACCATCACTTCTTGTTCCGATGGCGCGCCCTGAGCTTGCGGATCTCTTCCATCCGCTCCGCGATCCGCGCTTCCCATCCATATTCGGTGGGATCATAAAACCGGGTGCCGACGAGCTCGTCGGGCAGGCACTCGAGGTCGGCAACCGCGCCTTCCTCATCGTGGGCGTAACGGTAGCCATCGCCGTAGCCCACCTCCTTCATCAGGTTCGTGGGGGCGTTGCGGATCGCCATCGGTATCGACAGACCCGGCTGCCTCGCCACCTCCCGTTTGACCTTCCCATAGGCCTTGTAGAGGGCATTCGACTTGGCCGCGAGGCACAGATAGACGGCCGCCTGTGCCAGCGCAAGCTCGCACTCCGGCATCCCGACATGCTCCACCGCATGGGCCGCCGCCGCCACCTGCTGCAAAGCCCTGGGGTCGGCCATACCGATATCCTCCGACGCCATGCGCAGCATCCGTCGGACGACAAACCTCGGGTCCGCTCCCCCTTCGAGCATCCGCGCGAGCCAGTAGAGGGTCGCGTCGACGTCGGAATTCCGCACCGCCTTGTGAAGCGCAGAGATGAGGTTGTAATGCTCCTCGCCGCCCTTGTCATAGACCGCGACCACATTTTGCGCCACCCGCTCGACAAGCTCGGCGTCGATTTCATCGAGGGCCTCGGACCTCGCCACCGCCACCGCCAGCTCGAGGTGGTTGAGGGCCTGGCGGGCATCGCCGGCGGCCACTGTTGCGATCAGCTCGAGGGCCTCGAGCTCGACCTTCGGCGCGACAGCGCCGAGACCGGCCTCCTCGTTCTCAAGGGCCTGGCGAAGGATCCCGAGGATCTGTTCCGGCGCCAGCGGATCGAGGATATAGACCTTGACCCTCGACAACAACGCGCGGTTGAGCTCGAAGGAAGGGTTCTCGGTGGTGGCGCCGACGAGCACGATGTCGCCAGCTTCGACGAAGGGCAGAAACGCATCCTGCTGGGCACGGTTGAATCGGTGGATCTCGTCGACAAAGAGCACCGTTCGACGCCCCTCCGAGCGGCGCAGGCTGCGCGCGGCGGACATCACCGAGCGGGCCTCCTTGACGCCCGAGAGGACCGCGGAAAAAGTCACCATTTCGGCGCCGGCGGCGTCGGCGAGCAAACGGGCGATGGTGGTCTTACCGCTCCCCGGCGGGCCCCAGAAGACCACCGACGGCAGCTCACCGTCAGTCAGCAGCGACCGGATGACTCCACCCTCGCCCACCAGAGCCTGCTGGCCTGCAACGTCATCGAGGGTCCGTGGCCGCATCCGTTCGGCGAGCGGGCCGATCGAGGGGTCGTCAGGGAAGAGCGGCGGCTGGCCCATCTCTCAGCCCCGGGTCCCGGTCAACGACGCGGCACGTTCGAGGTCCAGCATGCGGACGAACGCCGCCATCAATGACGGTCCGATGGTCACTGCCCCATGTTTTTGAAGCACGCAGGCTCTGGCGGATCTCAACGCACCTGCCGTCGCCTCGGCGAGGGCCAGCGTTCCCTCCGCGTAATACGGGACCGCAACCACTGAGCCAAGCATCTTGCCGTGATCTTCGAGCCGCCTCCACACCGGAAGCTTGTCCTCTGCATCCAATTGCAGCAACCGCGGCGGGTGCGCGTGGACGATCGCGCCGACATCCGGCCGGAGGCGGTAGAGTTCGAGGTGTAACTGAGCCTCTGAGCTCGCGCCGGGAGAGATCTCAGTGGCTTCGATCAGGACTTCGATGAGTTCGGAGGGGCTGAGGCAGCCGAGTTCGGATCCTGTGGACGTCACCACGCAGCGCGAGTCTCCGAGCCGAATCGAAAGGTTACCTTCGCTCTCACGCACCAGACCAGCGGCGGCGAGGCGTTCACCCACCGCAATCAGCTGGACGCGCGGATCAGTCTCGCTCATGCTCTGACGAGACGCGCACTTGATGGCGGCAGTCCTCGCCGCAGAAAACGCGGCTGTCGCCATCCGTCAACGCCCTGCCGGCAGGCACAAAGGTCCCACAGGAGACGCATTCCACGAGCTCTTCCATCGTGCGGGCGTCGCCGCCAGCCTGCCGCCGACGACGACGGGACTCCGGAGAAAACCGGCTGAAGCTGTCCGCCCCCGGCGCCCTTTCGGACAGACGCCTCCCAATCGACGCGAGAATGCGCCAAACGACCAGCAGTACGACAATGACCAGCAATATTCTCTGCATGATGACCTTCCCGCTCGAGCGGAGGGGACGAGTATACGCCAGAGCCACGCAAGTTAAGGGTTAAGAGTAAAGAGTTAAGAGCGAATTCACAGCTTCACCCTTAACTCATAACCCTTTACTCTTTGCTCCGCCGCTCTGCGGCGGCGTCAGTCGCCGTGGACCTCTTGCTCGAGGCCCGAGAGGTCGGGGATGGAGGGGTTGCTCTTTTTGAGCTCCTGCAGAGTTTTTAGGGCGTCGGCGGCGGCGTCGTGCTGATGAAGGTCGAACTGGTAGACAACGACCTTGTTGTACCAGGCCTGCCAGTGACCGGAGTTGACGGCGATGGCCTGGTCGAGGAGCTCGATGGTCCGTTGGTATTCGCCGAGATTGCGGTAAACCACCGCCAGGTCGGTGAGAATATTCGGGTCGCCGGACGAAATCTGAAGTGCTTTCTCATACCAATCCCGAGCATCTGGCCAACGACTCGCATCGAAGTAGATATTGCCCATGGCAGCCATCAAACCAGCGTCGTTGGGGTTGGCGGCCAGCAGCCCCTCGAGCTCGGCTACCTGCTGGCGAAGGCGTTGGGCGTCGGCGCCCGAGGCGCCGTCGACGGGCGGATGTCCGTCGGGAAGCTCTTCACCCTGTTGGGCAGCGGCTTGGGGGTTGAGACCCAACCTGATGGCCTTTGCGGGCGGCACGGCCTGACGCTCGGCCAACACGTAGCCGACGATGAGACCTACGATCAGACCCAGAATGAGTGTAAACCAGGGGTTTCGGTGCATGCTTGGAATCCTCCGTCAGGGACCGGACGCGATTGGTCCGAGAACGGAAACAATAACACGAAAACCGGGCCGTCTATTCTGCGTCGATGACCCGGCTCGCGGTCCAGCTTCCCCTCGACGGGAGACCGCTCGCGAGTTGGGTCGCTTCCCAGTTGCCCTGAAGTCGCGCGTTCCTACCCCGGCCTACCAGCCGTCCATAGTAGATCGCCGCAAACCCGTACTGCGAATCGATGCGTTCGAGCCGCACCTTGCCGGCGACAAAGGTGCCCCGGAACGAACCGGAAAAGCCACCCGAGAGCGAATACGTTCCTGTCACCAGGGTGCCCTGTTGTTGGAGGTACGCGACACCTTCCTGGCCGGGCTCGACCGTAAACTGCCAGGCACCGGTGAGAGGGGCGTCAGCACCACCCCCTTCGGCGGCCAGACGCTGCATCTCGAGCTCGATCGACGCGATCATCGTCCGGTTTTCGAGCATCGAGTTCCGCCTCTGCTGCGTTTCGAGCAGTGTTGCCAGGAGTTCCGTCTCGGCCTTCCGGAGATCGGTGTCACGCAGCCGCAGACTCTCGACGCTCTCGCCTTCTTGCTGGGCGCGCAGCATTCCACCTGTCTGCTGCTCCAAACGGGTCCAGATTTCACGCAGTTCTTCGCGCATTTCGCCCAGAGCTTGAAGCTGTGTAGTCAACAGGCCCTGGCGGACCCTGGCCTGCTCGCGGAGACTTTCGGCCACCTGACCGGTCGCCGACCCGGGATGCAAAAACGCGAACGCCAACAGAACGAGAACAACTCGTCGCATCAGTCGCTCCCTTCAAACCTGTTTACGACGGCGGTGCCGACAAGATCACTCCACACGTTGGTTGCGGTGCGCATCATGTCGAGGACGCGATCCACCGCGATGATCGTACCGATGCCCTCGAGCGGTAGCCCAACGGCCTGGAGAACCACCACCAGCATGACCAGTCCGGCCATCGGGATGCCGGCAGCGCCTACCGACGCTAGCAAGGCGGTCAATAGCACCAAAGCCTGCTGCGGCAGCTCGAGCGCGACACCGTACATCTGGGCGATCGTCAGCGCCGCCACGGCCTCGTAGAGGGCGGTACCGTCCATGTTGACCGTGGCTCCCAGGGGCAGCACGAAGCTGGTCACGCCACGACGGTTCCCTGCCTTTTCCGAACAGTCCATGCTCAGGGGCAGAGTCGCCGACGAGGAAGCCGTGGAGAATGCGGTGGCAACAGCCGGCGCCATCCCATGCGCATATCGCGCCGGATTTCGGCCCCCGAGGGTAAAAAGGACTATTGGCAAGGTCACGGTCGCGTGGATCAGCAGACCGACACCCACCGTCACGAAGTAGTAGCGCAGATCCCAGATAATCCCGGGACCGCTACGCGCCACCTCGCGAGCAAGGAGGGCGAAGATCCCGACCGGCGCCAGTTTGACGATGGCCAGGGTCAGCGCCTGAATCACTTCGAGCACGCCGTCCACTAACCGTTGTACGGCGTCCACATTGGGTCCGTTGAGGCGGGTCAGGAAGAGCCCGAAGAGAAGGGCAAAGACAATCACCGGCAAGACATCGCCTGCGGCCATCGCGGAAACGATGTTGTCCGGCACCATCCGTGTCAGGAATTCCGGCAGCGTCGAGGATGTCGTCGAAAAGCCCTCCGGCAGGGCTCCGGCGTCGGCAAAATTGAGGTGGGTCCCGGGCTTGATGATATTCACGAGGACCATGCCGACGGTGATCGCGAGAGTTGTGGAAACCGTGTAGTAGAGGACGGTGCGAATGCCCACGCGACCGACCGAGCGGGCGCTGCCGAGGCTGGCGACACCACTCACGAGCGAGGTGAAGATGAGCGGAATGATGATCATCTTGAGCAGCCTGAGGAAGAGGTCACCGAGAAAGCCAATGCTCTCAGCAGCCGATGGAGCCAGCCAACCAAAGGCAACACCCGTCACGAGGGCGAAAAGCACCTGCCAGTGGAGCTTGAAATACCAGGGATTCGAGTTCGCGCTGTTGATGTCGGTCATCAATCCTCCGAAGATCGTCGCGGGTGAGAATAACATCGGCGGGCAGGAGCGCGAAATAGAAGCAATTGGCTATGAGCCACTAGCAGTTAGCTTTCTGCCTTCTGACGTCAACACGCCAACCACGCTGCAAGAAGAATTCAGTCATGAAGGACGCGAGGACGAATCCATCAGCTTTTCGTTCAATTGAGTTGTTCATGGAATTTTGGAAAACTGCCGGCCAAGAGCTAATGGCTCATTACTCGCCCTACTCTTCGTCCACCTTGACTACGTGCCCGAGCGCGTCCTCGACCTGCTGCTCCACCTTGACGACGTCGCGGCGTTCAACCTCGGCGACCTCGTTGACCAGGAGCTGGCGGGCGTGGTCATACATCTTCCGCTCGCGAAAACTGAGGGTCTTGCGGCCGGCCACTTCGGCCAGGCACAACAGCACATCTACAATTTCGTCCAGATCTCCGGTCTTGATGCGGTCGAGGTTGGCGCGATAGCGATCCTTCCAATCCTCGGCGTTTTCGCCCTCCGCGGCCTTGAGGCGTCTCATGACCTTTTTGACCTCTTTTTTTTCCGACAGGTGACGGAGGCCGACACGCTCGGAGTTGTCGACCGGCACCATCACCTTGGAATCGGAACCGACCAGGCGAAGGTGATAGCACTTCATCTCGGTGCCGGCGAGGACCTCTTTGGAGATTTCCTCAACAACCGAGACGCCCTGGCTGGGGTAGACAACCTTGTCGCCAACCTTGAATCGCACTCGCGCCCCTTTCGTGAACGACTCAGGTTAACACGGCCTTCGCCCGCATATCTCACCAAAATAGCTGCCGCGGGCAATCTGCAGCGATCCGCGGGCCAGGGCTTTACTCAGGCCAATTCCGCTTTGCAGTGGGGACAAACCAGAGCACCGGGTCGGATGTCCCCTCCGCAGTGCCCGCACGGCACTCTGCGCCCGTCGACCGCGCGCATGGTCACCACCGATACGGCAACAAATCCAACCAACACCAACGCCGACAAAGGTGGCGCCACCAGTGCGGTGCCGGAGAGGGCCGCCGAAGCGCCCGCTTCACCGACCGAAGCGAGCTTTCCGGCTGTCTCGTGGGCGTCCTCGGCGAGGTCACGGAACGGACGTCGAACCTGGTTGCGCAGCCAGTGGACACCCGCCGCGGTACCGCCACCCAGGATTCCCGACGCGCCGAGCTGAACCAGACTGTCGTCCAGGGTGCCAGTCACAGCGGCAAAACCGAGGAAGCCCGCAACCACCTTCGGAAGGTACGCGGCAACATCCGAAAACCGCCCGAGGTCCGGGTGGGCATCAACCAGGATCTCGACAAAGACCAGCACTCCAAGAACCACCAACACCGCGGGTTCTGCGATCCATGCGAACCGTTGCGAGAGCTCGAAGTACGGCGTGTAACTGAAGGCTCCGAGAGCGAGTACCGGGATGACGGCCTTGGCGCCCGCACCCGCCGCGAGCCCGAAGGCCGCCATGTAGGTCATCAACGATTCCATACCTATCTCCTTGTCGTTCGCTCAGCTTGAAGGCGCCTGCATCCTCTCCATGATGGCCATCACCGACCACCCGAAGAACGCCGCAACGCCGATCGCCAGTACTATCAGCCCGATGCTGATCACGGCCAGCACGATCGGGACAAACTTCTCCCACGGAGCGAGCTCCTGCCCCGTACGCTCTCGATTCAGACTCACGGCGGTCGACACGTGCACGATCGAGGTCAGAAGAGCAAAGGTCCCGGCACCCAGCACCACCCCAACCACCGGGACCGTCATCGCCCCGTAGCCGGGTAGTCCGATCCAAAGGAAAGAGAAGCGGGCCAGCCAACGGTTGAGCAGCCTCCTCATTGGACGCAGCAAACGCTGCGCATCACGGACCAGCACCACCCGCACGGTCACGAGGTGGACGGCGACCAGCAACGGCACGACCGCCAACGCTCCGATGTGAACGAATGGCATCACGACGGCAACCACGGCCGCGATCGGCACCCCATACCTCAGGAAACGCCGGAAGGCCGCCGATTGAGCCGCCTCCACCCTCTCGAAACGCAGCTCGAGCGCCTTGGGTTCGGCCTCTTTCCCGAGTTCGCGCCCGCAGTGGGGACACTCGGCCGGAGGTTGACGAACCGGTAGCGGCTCCAAGCACCAGGGACAAGACCTCGTCATCGGTTAAGTATACGCACTACAGAGACTTCGATTCCGATGCAGGTTAAGAGTAAAGAGTAAAGAGTAAAGTACTTCTAGCCTCGGCACACTACCGTCCCGTCCTTAACTCTTAACTCTTCACCCTTTACTTTGAGGCGTGAGGGCCCTTCGTCTTCGCGAGGATGAGCCCTACCGCTCGATCGATCTCCTCCTCAGTCGTGAACCGACCGACGGAAAGGCGAACGGTGGCTCGAGCCAGCTCCGGCTCGACGCCCATCGCCTGCAGAACGTACGAAATCATGGTTGCACCGGAATGGCAGGCCGAACCGGCCGACACTGCCAGTTCTTCGGCCAGATCACCGACAAGCCCGTTCGCATCGTGACCGGGGAGGGCCACGCTGAGAGTGTTTGGCAGCCGTTCCTCGGGGTGTCCATGTTCCACCAGGTCCTCACAACCCGTCCGCAGGCCGCGCGCGAGGCGCCCGCGGAGATCGGCGAACCGCTCCTGCTCTTCTGTGACCTCGTTCTGAGCCAGTTCGCACGCCGTCCCCAATCCCGCAGCCAAAAGGACGTTTTCGGTCCCGGCACGACGACCCCGCTCGTGCCCGGCACCGCGGATCTGCGGCAGGATCTCGACACCCTCACGCACATACAACGCCCCCACGCCCTTCGGAGCGTAGAGTTTGTGCCCCGCCACCGACAACAGGTCGACGCCCAGGTCGGTCACATCAACCGGCACCTTGCCCACTGCCTGCGCCGCATCGGTGTGGATCGCCACCCCACGTTCTCGGCATAGGGCTGCGACATCTTTCACCGGCTGCAGGGTGCCCACCTCGTTGTTGGCCAACATCAGGGACACCAACACCGTATCGTCGCGCAGGGCTGCCGATACGGCCCCCGGGTCGACCCGACCGAATCGGTCCACCCCGACAATGGTCAGTGCGATACGGCCCTCGATCTCGAGCCCGAGGACCACCTCGAGCACCGCCGGATGCTCGACCGCAGAGGTGATCACGTGACCGCCGCCCCGGGCCTCGATCCGGCCGCGGATCGCCAGGTTGTTCGACTCCGAACCCCCTGAAGTGAACACCACTTCGGAGGATTCACAGCCGAGGCAACGCGCCGTCTTCTCGCGAGCTTCTTCGAGCGCCGACTTCGCCTTGCGTCCCTCGACGTGGATTGACGACGGGTTGCCGAAGCCGCTGGTGAGGAAGGGGGTCATGGCCTCCGCCACCCGTGGATCGATCGGTGTCGTCGCGTTGTAATCCAAGTAGATGAAGCTCACGATCGAAGTTTAACCTGTCGCGAAATTTGAATTCTCGCCCGACCGCAAGTAAAGGGTGAAGAGTCAAGAGTGAAGCCGCCCGCCCTCCCCGCACCACGCTCTTAACTCTTTGCCCTTAACCCTTAACTTGCCTCGAATACGCATCCAAAGGGACAGCCGATGCGAAATCGTTGCGTAGACGTGGCAACACCGCTACCATGCCGTGGCGCTTCGCCCAACGGCCCGCACGCCATACCAATCAGCGCCTCTGGAGGTCCAACATGGGATATGGAATCGTCTCCGTCCCGCCGCCGATCAACGATCCGATCAAGTCCTACGCTCCCGGTTCGCCGGAAAAAACTACTCTCAAAGCAATGATCAAAAAGATGCTGGGCGAGGAGATCGAGATCCCGCTCATCATCGGCGGCAAGGAGGTTCGGACCGGCAATACCGCCAAGGCGGTCTGCCCACACGATCACAATCACGTTCTGGGCACGTACCACAAGGCCGGCGAAGCCGAGGTCCAGATGGCGATCGATGCTGCCGCCGAGGCCTGGAAGGAGTGGTCGGAGACACCCTGGGAGCACCGCGCCGCGGTGATGCTCAAGGCCGCCGAGCTGCTGCAGGGCCCGTGGCGCGACAGGCTCAACGCCGCCTGCATGCTCAACCAGTCCAAGAGCGTTTTCCAGGCCGAGATCGACGCCGCCTGTGAGCTGGTCGACTTCTGGCGTTTCAACCCCTACTACATGCGATTTATCTACGAGCAGCAGCCAGAATCCATGCTCGGCCACTGGGACCAGGTCGAGTACCGGGCCCTCGAGGGCTTCGTCTTCGCCGTGACACCCTTCAACTTCGCTTCGATCGCCGGCAATTTGCCGACCGCGCCGGCCCTGATGGGCAACACGGTTCTGTGGAAACCGGCATCATCGACTGTCTTCACCGGATGGCATCTCATGCAGCTCATGGAGGCGGCCGGCTTCCCGCCCGGGGTCATCAACTTTATCCCCGGCTCGGGAGGACAGGTCGGCAGCCCGGTGATGGCGAATCCGCATCTGGCCGGTATCCACTTCACCGGCTCGACCCCGGTCTTCCAGGGGATGTGGAAATCGATCGGCGACAACATCGCCAACTACCGTACCTATCCGAGGATCGTCGGCGAGACCGGTGGTAAGGACTTCATCTTCGCCCACTCCTCGGCCGACCTCGAAGCGCTGGCCACCGCTATGGTCCGAGGCGCCTTCGAGTACCAGGGCCAGAAATGCTCCGCCGCCTCGCGCGCCTATGTCCCGAAATCGATCTGGCCCCTGGTCAAAGAGCTCGCCCTGGCCCAGATCTCCGAGATCAGGATGGGCCCGCCGACCGACTTCCGGAACTTCTTCAATGCGGTCATCGACGCCGGAGCCTTCCGCGACATCACCACCTACATTCAGCACGCCAAGGATTCCTCCGAGGCCGAGATCCTGTGCGGCGGCGAGTGGGACGATTCGGAGGGCTACTACATCCAACCGACCATGGTCGAGACCACCAACCCGCGATTCAAGCTCATGGAAGAGGAGATCTTCGGACCGGTGATGACCGTTTACGTCTACGACGACAAGGACCTCGATGCCACCCTCGAGCTCTGCGACACGACCTCGCCATACGCGCTCACCGGCGCCATCTTCGCCCACGACCGGACAACGATCGTCAAGATGGCCAACCGCCTCCGGCACGCCGCCGGAAACTTCTACATCAACGACAAACCGACCGGTGCAGTTGTCGGCCAACAGCCGTTCGGCGGCTCACGCGCTTCCGGCACCAACGACAAGGCGGGCTCCTACCTCAACCTCATCCGATGGACCTCGCAGCGAACGATCAAGGAGAACTTCATTCCGCCGAAGCACTTCGCCTACCCGTTCATGGGAGAAGAGTGATCTCAGAGTTCGGAATTAGGAATGTCCCTCACCCTCCCGGGTGGGGGTCCCGTCTCCGTGCCCGTCTCCGTCTCCATGCCCGACGTCAACCGAACGCAGGGCGGCACGGAGCTCGTCTGGATCATGCGAGGGCACAACCAACGGTCGAGTTTCAACGCTCAAGGAAAGCACCAGCTCTCGCGGCGCGAAAAGCCGGCGCCATGAGGAGGACGGCCGATCCGTCACCGCTTCCACGCAACCCGTCGGCAATCTCCTGCGAAAATGCCCAAGTCTGAGCTCGATCATTCTCTGGCCTACCGTCACCTCGTAACGTCGGCACCTGACCAAAGCGACTACCAGGGTGCAGCCGATGAGAACAAAAACTGCGGCTGCCGCTTCCCCCAGCCCGGAATCGGCGCCCACGAAGGTCGCGATGCCGGCCACGATCGCGACGATTCCAGCCGCCCAGCCTGCGGCTCTGACCACGGGCTCGAGCGGCGACTCTTCGTAGTGGACCGGCAGGTCCCGATCCCGCATGATGCGAACCATGAGTCCTCCAGCGACGATCATAGACCTTGCCGTCACCAAAAGGTAACCCGCGACTGACCGGGAACTACACAGCGGCCAGGGCGTCCGCGGTCACGGTGGAGAGGACCCGTCCGAGACGGCAGATGCCCTCGGTAATGCGTTCTTCGGGCATGGCCGAGAAATTGAGGCGGAGGGTGTTCTCGTGGCCGCCGCCGGGGAAGAAAGACTCGCCCGGGACGAAGGCCACCCGCTCTTCGAGCGCACGTTCGAGGAGCCAGCGTGCGTCCACACCCTCAGGAAGCACGACCCACAGAAAGAGTCCGCCCGCAGGCCGCGTGAAGCTGACGTGCTGCGGGAAGTGCTCTTCCAGAGCTGTCAACATCGCATCGCGCCGTTTTCGGTAGACATCGCGCAGCCGTGCGATGTGAGCTTCGAGATCATTCTCGAGCATGAAACGCGCGGCCAGGAGCTGGACGAGGCTGGAGGTGTGGAGATCAGTACTCTGCTTGACGAGCACGTAACGCCGGATGAGATCACTGTCGGCGACCACCCAGCCGAGGCGCATGCCGGGCGACAGGATCTTGCTTGCGGTCCCCAGGTACACCACGCTGCACGCGTCGCCAAGAGCTGCAACAGGCGGCATCGGTTCACCTTCGAAACAGAGCTCGGCGTACGGGGCATCCTCGATCACCGGCACATCGAAGCGGCCGGCAAGCTCGACGAGCTTGCGGCGGCGTTCGATGGACCAGCGCCGCCCGCTCGGATTCTGGAAATCCGGCACGACGTAGATGAGCTGAACCCGATCGAGTGAAGAGAGGCGGTCCTCGAGCGCCGCCGGCACCATCCCGTCGTCATCGGTCGGCACCTCCACGAAGGTCGGCCGGTAGGCGCGAAAGGCGCCGATGGCGCCGAGGTAGGTCGGGCTCTCGCAGAGGACCACGTCGCCCTCGTCGAGAAAGAGCTTGCCGGTCAGGTCGAGCGCTTGCTGCGAACCGCTGACGATGAGCACCTCGTCGGTCGAACGGCGCATTCCCCAGAGTCTCTGTAGCCGGCCCGCGATCAGCTCTCGGAGCATATCGAGGCCCTCGGTCGGCGCGTACTGCAGAGCCCGCACGCCATCGTCGAGCAACAGATCGCGGGCCAGCTCCGCCATCTCCGCCGCCGGCAGGAGTTCTGACGCCGGAAGGCCACCGGCAAAGGAGATGATTTCAGGTTGCTGCGTGACCTTGAGGATCTCGCGAATATCAGAGGTACGAAGATCCTGCATGCGAGACGCGAAGCGAAGACGAGACGGTTTCATGTATATGCTCCCGAAAATTCACACAACTGGTGACGTTGTGGCGCCATCCGGCCGTTCTGCATGTCCGTGCACCATCGCCTCGCGCACGGCCTCGAGGAATCTCTCGATCCCGACATCGATGTCTTCTTCCGATGCGTGCGAGAAATTGAGACGGAGGCAGTTCTCAGTCGGCTCGGTCGGGTAGCAGGCTCGCCCGGGGAGAAAGACGACGCCCCGGGCGGCGGCGTTGGCCAACAGAGCGGACTGCTCCACCCCCTCCGGCAGTCGGCACCAGATATAGAAGCCTCCCGTTGGAACATCGAAATCGAGACCAATCGATGGATCCCGCCGCAGCGCTGCCACCATGCGGTCACGGCGACGGCGGTAGGCCCTTTTCGAGTTCTCGATGTGGGCCGCGAAATGGCCATCGCGAACGAAACGCTCCAGCAGGTACTGGGAGAAACTGTTGGCGTGGAGGTCCGCTCCCTGCTTGGCCAGCGCGAGCTGGCGAAGAACCACCGGCGGAACCACCAGGTAGCCGATCCGAAGACCGGGGAACAACGCTTTCGAAAACGTGCTCTGATACAGCACCAGGTCGTTGTCGTCGAGCGCTTTGAGCGACGGCAGAGGTTCGCCCTCGTAGCGGAGCTCCGAGTAGGGATCGTCCTCGAGGATCGGCACGTGCCACCTCGAGGCGAGCTCGAGGAGGTGGCGCCGCCGCTCGACGCTCATGACGGCCCCGGACGGGTTCTGGTAGGTGGGCAGGGTATAGATGAGCTTCGGACGTTCGCGCTCGAGGATCGAGGCGAGGATGTCGGTGCGCATTCCGTCCTTATCGACCGGGATACCGATGATCTTGGCGCCGGCAACTCGGAACGACTGCAGAGCGCCGATGTACGTGGGTTCCTCGACCACGACGACATCGCCCGGGTCGATGAAGATCCTCGCCACGAGATCGAGACCCTGCTGCGATCCGGACACCACCAGCACTTCCGAGGCTCGCGAGCGGATGCCGCGCGCCGCCACCCACTGGGCGAGGGTCTCACGCAGCGGTGTGTGTCCCTCGGTCGGGCAGTGCAAGAGCAGTGGCGCACCGACCTCGCGGATCAACTCGGCTGTGTACTCAGCGAAGATATCGAGCGGCAACAGCTCCGGCGCCGGCAGGCCGATGGAAAAGGAAATGACGTCCTGACGTTCAGTCAGGGCGAGGAGGTCGGCAATGATCGGATCGTGGGACCGCGCCACGCTCTCGCGGAACAGCTGCCGCCAGGGCACGCCGATGGCTCCTGGAATCGGAGCCGGCGCTCTGAGGACCGCCGTTCCGCGGCCGACGTGGGCGTCCACCAGGCCGAGGGCCTTGAGCTCTCGATAGGCGTTGAAGATCGTGCTTCGATTGACTCCGAGTGCGTCCGCCAGCCTGCGTTCCGGTGGCAGCCGGAAACCCTCCGGCAGAGACCCGGAACGGATGAAGCCCCGGATCTCCCGCACAATCTGTCGAAATATCGGTTCGCTGCTGTCCCTGTCAATTGAGATTTCCACGCAGGTCCTCCGTCTTTGCTTCATCAATGCCTGTGGTTCTATGAAGCCTCACGCATACTTCCACCGTCCGGAGGGCCTGAGCACCTTATGGAGGCCGGCTCCGGGATCGTCGTAGCCGAGGCCCACCCAGCAGAGGCCCTTTCCCCAGTCTTCGAGATCCGGTACCACGTCGACCCGGGTGCAGCCGTGGATCCGAGCGATGCCTTCTGCAAACCGAACCAGGCGCGAACCGATGCCGTGGCGGTTGTGTTCAGGATCAACCACGAGGACGCAGATGATCGCTTTCACCAGGTTCCCGTTCGCGCCCCAGAACATTCGCAGTCCGAGCACCGCCCGCGTTTGCCCATCCTCCTCGACGATGAGGACTCGAACCGAGGGACGGTCCGGCAAGCTCCGGAGGCGTACACAGGCCGCTCTGAGCCATGAGAGACGCGTCCCGGCAGCGCATGTTTCGAGTTCGTGGAGATCTGTGTGTCGTATTTTCATTGTTCCGACCTCCAATCTCCTCAAATCAATTGGCACCATCCATTTAACAAGATATGCCCTCCATTAGCGCTGTCAACCACCAATATCGACAAATTGGAACCATCCAATTTGCCGCACGGCGGAGCCAAAACCCAACCGAGAAACGCCCGACAGGACAGGATAAGATCTCTCCATGGATGTTGATGAGAGAGCCGAGATTGAAAGCGCGGCGGCCGCGATCTCGAAAGCCGACGGGCTATTGATCGCCGCCGGGGCCGGGATGGGGGTGGACTCCGGCCTGCCCGACTTTCGCGGTGACAAGGGGTTCTGGAAGGCCTATCCGCCGTTCGAGCGGCTCGGGGTGTCCTTTGTCGACATGGCCAACCCCGGCTGGTTTGCGCGCGATCCCGAGCTGGCCTGGGGCTTCTACGGCCACCGGCTCGAGCTCTACCGTGCGACCCAGCCCCACCGCGGATTCAGAATTCTCCAACGCTGGGCCGAGGAGTTGGATTACGGTGCTTTCGTCTTCACCTCGAATGTCGACGGCCACTTCCAACAGTCCGGTTTCGAGCCCGACCGGGTGATCGAATGCCACGGCTCGATCAGCCACCTCCAGTGCACCGAACCGTGCTGCAGCGAGATCTGGACCACCGACGGTCTCGAGGTTGAAGTGGATCCAGCCAGCTTCCGCGCGATGTCCGAGCTCCCGACGTGCCCACACTGCGCAGCCGTCGCGCGGCCGAACGTCCTGATGTTCGGCGATTGGCACTGGATCCCGAGAAGAACAGCCGAACAAGAGCGACGCTTTTCGGATTGGCTCGCCAAGGCGGCGGGGCCGAAGCTCGCCGTAATCGAGCTCGGCGCCGGTTCGGCGGTGCCGACGGTCCGCATGACCTCCGAGCAGATCGCCTCACGATCGGGTGCCACTCTGGTCCGCATCAATCCCCGAGAACCACAGGTGCGGCACGGCCATATCGGACTTGCGATGGACGCTCTGGAAGCTCTGGAAGCAATTGACACTCGGCTTCAAAGTCCCAACGGCTGACCGCTCGGAAGAGTAGTAAACGGTTAAGGGTCAAGAGTGAAGGGTGAAGTCCCGTTCCCTTCTTAATTCTTAACTCTTTACCCTTCACCCCCACCCGAAGGGATCTCAGACGCGGGAGCATGTATCATGCGCGTTGGAGGCGAAATATGGCAAAGCTCTGGATATTGCGCGGGGCGCACGAAGCGCCCGGTTGGAATCAGTTGAGGAAGGCATACGAGGACGAGAAGGTCGACATCATCCATCTCGACGCGAAGGTGTGGGCGATCATTGATGCCGAGGATGAACCGTCCGGTTATGACGGCCTCAACGCTCAGGATCCCGCCGATGGGATGTATATCGATCCGAACGGTTCGCCGCTGTTCCTGGTCGGTGGCGAAGTTCTGACCTCGGCCGATGCGATGATCGAGGCGCTCGGCCCGGAGGCTCAGGAGATGCGCGAAAAAACCGGCGACGCGGAAACCGCTCTCGAGCGGCTGCGGAAGGTTTTCTGAGGAGGGACATTGCGTCTACGCCGTCTGTGCTCAACCGTTTTCGTTCTCACGACCGTCGCCGGCATCGCATCGGCCCAGTCGCCCGAGTGGCGCTACGGCGGCCGCGTTTCGTGGATCAACGCCGGCACCAGCAGTGGCGAGTTGGGTGAAACCGGAAGCACCCTCGATCTTCGGTCGGGGCCTGGTGTCGAGTTCGACGCAACCCTGATGTTTTCGGATCTGTTCGGCGTCGAGTTCTCTATCGGTACATCTGCCCATCGGCTGGAGCTCAGTGGCGGCGATCTGGGCACCATCGATGCCGGAACGCTATGGCTCGTACCTCTGACCGCCATCGCCCAATACCATTATCCCATCTATGGTCCGTGGGACCCGTATGTCGGTCTCGGTTTGACCTGGGCCGCGCCCTTATTCAGAGAATCAGGGGAAGCGAGCGACGCCGGAATCGAGGAAATGGAATTCGACGGCGAGCCGGCCGTCGCCGCCCAGATCGGCGTCAACTACCAGATGGACAACCGTTGGTACGCGAACATCGACATCCGATACTCCGGAACATCACTCGATGTGCAGGTGAGGACGGACGGGGAAAACCTGCCGACGGTCAAGCTGGACATCAAACCGTTGGCGATCAGCTTGGGCTTCGGGTACAAGTTCTGAATTCAATCCTGAATTCAACTCAAGAGTTAAGAGTTAAGGGTAAAGGTTTTACAACCAGCGGGTCTTGACTCTTTACCCTTAACTCTTAACTCCGATCCAGAGGGATTGCACCGGCGTGTGGTCCTTGGACCGCCTATCGGGACGCGCTACTGTGCGACCGGCTCGTCGGCAAAATCGGTCGGATCGTGACCGTCCCCTTCCGGGATCTTCTTCATCTGCTCGCGCACCATCTGCATGTGCTCGACCTCTTCCTGGCGCAACTCGGTGAAGAGCTCCCGGACCTCGGGATCGGCGACTTCGGGCAGAGCGCCATCGAAGAACTCGAAAGCCTTGGTCTCGGCCGCCAACGCCACATCGAGGGCTTCCTGGAGGGTCATGAAGGACTTCGCGGTCTCGTAGCCCGGTGCCTCGACGTCCCACAACAGGGAGCGATCGACGCTCACCGGCTGATCGCCAAATAGCTCTTTCCTCTTTGCGCTCAGCTCTTCGCCGTGTTTGGCTTCACAGGCCACCATGAAGCGAAAGAACTTCGCCGCGTCCTTGGTGCTGTGAAACTCCAGATTGTCGGCCAGCTCCCGGTACCGCTCCTCGGCTTCGTCTTCGACCAGGATCGCCAGGTCGAGGGCGTCTTTGATAGAGAGACTTGCGAAATCGATGTCAACACTCATGGCTCAAACAACTCCCTCGAATAATCTGATATCGCGCTCCGCCCAGGCCCCGTCGCTCATCCCAGGATGACGCCGCGCTCTGAGCTTTCTATGAATTGCAGAACGAGCTCAACCTCTTCCTGACCGCCGAGCTCCTCGCGGATTCGATCGAGAGCCTGGGAAGTGTTGAGCTTGGGATCGCGCAGCAGGCGCCACAGCCGTTTCAGGGCCTTCCGGGCCTCTTCTGAAAAGCCCTTTCGCTCGAGACCGATGGTGTTGGGGCCATAACACTTGGGTGGCCGATTCCCGATCGTGCTCATAAACGGAATACAGTCTTTGTTGGCCCCAGTAAAAGCACCGAGGAAAGCGTGCGGACCGACACGGCTGAACTGGTGCACCGCCGACAGAGCACCCACGGTGGCGAAATCACCTATCTCGACGTGACCGGCGAGGGTGGCGGCGTTGGCAAAAATCGTCTGCGATCCGACGGTGCAGTCGTGGGCTACGTGGGAATAGGCCATGAACAGGCTCTTGTCTCCGATGCGGGTGAGACCACCACCGTCCGCCGTCCCCTTGTGGAGAGTGACAAATTCGCGGACGAAGTTGTCGTCGCCAATCTCCAGACGCGTCGCCTCACCCGCGTATTTGAGGTCCTGAGGTGAAGCGCCCACCGAACCGTGGCTTTCGAAACGGTTGCGATCTCCGACGGTGGTACCGCTACCGAAACGGCAGAAAGGGCCGATCTCACAGTCAGCGCCAATCACGACGTCAGCCTCGATGACCGTGTAGGGGCCGACGACGGTTCCATCGCCGACCTTCGCATCGGGATCGATAACCGCGGTTGGGTGGATCGTCGTAGCCATCAGCGTTTCGTCAGGGCGGACATCATTTCCGCCTCGCACACGACCTCGTCGTCTACCAACGCGCGACCCTTGATTTTGGCGAAGGTGCTCCTCTTGGCCACGAGCTCGACTTCGAAGATCAACTGATCGCCGGGAATCACCGGTTTGCGAAACCGGCATTTGTCGATCCCGGTGAAATAGATGAGTTTGTCGTCGCGCTCGTCGACCTGACTGAAGAGCAGAAACCCTCCGGCCTGCGCCATCGCCTCGATGACCAGGACTCCGGGCATGACGGGCACCTCCGGGAAATGACCGAGGAAGTGCGGCTCGTTGATGGTGACGTTTTTGACCGCGCGAATATGCGATTCACCCATCTCGAGCACACGGTCGATCAGCAGAAACGGGTAGCGATGCGGCATCACCGCGAGGATTTCTGAAATATCGTTCATGGTTTTGGCTCCTCCAGATTGGCGAGGCGCTCCTCCAGCCGCTTGATCTTTTCGCGCAACCCATCGAGTCGCCGCAGATTTGCGTTGGCTTTCAACCAATCGCGGTGGGGCCGCGCGGGCACACCAGCCACCGTGGCACCGTCTGGGACATCTTTGAAGGCCGCCGCGCGCGCTGCGAGAACGACGCCGCTCCCTATCTTGAGGTGACCCGAGCAACCGGCCTGACCGGCAAAGACCGAATGGTGGCCGATGTGGGTGGAACCGGAGATCCCGACTTGAGCCACCAACAGGCAATGTTCGCCGATTTCCACGTTGTGGGCAATCTGCACCAGATTGTCCACCTTGGTGCCGCGCCCGATCCGGGTCTCGCCGAGGGCCGCGCGATCAACACAGACGTTGGCGCCGAGCTCAACGTCGTCCTCCAGAATGACGACCCCAACCTGCGGCACCTTGTGGTGGGTCCCGTCAACGGTGGCATAGCCGAAACCGTCGGAGCCGATCACAGTCCCTGAGTCGACAACGCAGCGGTCGCCGATTTGACACTGCTCCCCGACCACAACCCGTGGATGGAGGATACAGTCTGCGCCGATTTCGACACCACGCCCGAGAACGCAGCCGGCACCAACCACGGAGCGGTCACCGACAGTGACGCCTTCCGCGACCGAAGCCAGGGGACCGATACTCGTCCCCTCGCCCAGGGAAACGCTTTCCGCCACCACAGCCGAGGGGTGCGCCCCGGGCACGGGGCGAGTCACCGGATGGAAGACCTCGAGCGCACGCGCCAGGGCGAGGTAGGGCTCCGGGCACACAAGGAGGTTTCTTCCAGGAAGCGATTCCGGATCGGCGACCAGGATCGCACCGGCATCAGAAGATTGCGCTTCCGTCACGTACTTCGGATTGTGGAGGAAGCTCAGATGCTCCGCCTTCGCCGTGTCGAGGGCCCTGACGCCACGGATCTCTAGATTCCCGTCACCGATCACCTCGGCGCCAAGGTCATTCGCGAGGTCTGCGAGCTTTCTACCCGAGGTCACTGCGCGGTGTTGAACATCGTGATGACTTGATCAGTGATATCGACAGTCTCGTCCGCATACACGAGACCAGATTGAAACTTGTTGAAGATGAGGGTGTAGCCCTGCGCCTGACCAACCTGGTTGATGATCGGCAGGATCCGCTCTTCCAGACCTCCGAGCTCGCGTCTCTGGGCCTCCTGGAGCTCGCGCTGGGCATCGTCCTGGAAGCGCCGGATCGAGATCTGCTTGTCCTCGATCTCCTTGCTCATCTCGGCCTGACGCTGTTCAGACACCGTGAATCGCTGTTTGTTGAACTGATCCTGGAGGGCCGCCATATCCTGCTGCAGGGTCTGCCCTTCCTGGGCCTTGGCGTCCGACAGGACCCGGAGCTTCTGCATCACTTCTTTGCCCGGGTCAGACTCTGTCACCACCCGTTGCACATCGATCACCGCGACGTTGGACTGAGCCGCCGCCGGCAGCGTCAGTGCCATCATGATCACAGCCAACATCGCTACACGTACTGTCAAACGAAACATTTTTCTTTCCTCCGTTGCTTGATTTCTAGAACGTCGTCCCGATCGAGAACTGGAAGTCACTCTGCTTCTCGTCCGGGTACGGGTCAAGATTGTAACCGTAAATGAACCGAATCGGGGCCTGGAAGATGGGCAGGAAGATCCTCATCTCGGCACCGGTGGTCCTCCGCCACAAGCTGAAGTCCCATCCCTGCTGCTCGACATAGGTGTTCCCCATGTCGACGAAGAGCACCAACCTGACGGGACCTCCGATCAGGAACTGGTACTCCAGATTGACTTGCCAATACCGATCTCCGCCGATTCTCGACCCTCCATCGGTGAGAAAGTAAAATCCCTCCTCGGTTCGCGGCAGCACCGAATAGTAAGGAATACCCCGGAGCGAGCGGTCACCACCCAGCCGGTAGCGCTCGTAGAGAGGAATCTCGGACTCGTTGTAGGTCAAGAATTGGCCGGCCTCGACGTGGTACGCGAAGATGCTCTTCTTGGAAAGTCCATAGAGCTGCGTGAAGTGAAACTCAGGGCGCACGTAGTCGTAGTCACCGCCGAGGATTCCGCCGGCAAGACGGAGTCGGCCCTGTAGCGCCTGGCCGCGACTCGGCTGGAATGGATCGTCCCGAGAATCCTTGGAGTAAATCGGTGTGAGGGAGTGGGTCCTGCCGCTGAAGACCTCGAAGGCACGTTCGTATGTGGCGCCATCAACCGGAGGGATTTCAACCGGTCGATCGTGGCCGGAGGTGGGATCGCCGACACCACCACTATTGCTGGTCAAATACCTCGCGTAGTCGTCCTGGAAGGCAATGACACCGGAGACCGAGGCGAACGGTCCGACACCCAACCCCATCGACATGGTGATACCTGTCGTCTCCCTCTGATAGCTGGAGAAGCCGGCCTGCGTGTAGTCGATGGCGTTCTTGAAGATCGAACCGCCGAGGAGAATCCGGCGATCCAGGAAGTAGGGCTCGGTGTAGGACAACGAATAGAGATCCGTGCGTTTGCCGATCTGCAATGACACCCCGAGCGAATTTCCTCGACCAAGGAAATTCCGGGTGTTGAACTGGCCCTGGATAAAGAAGCCGTCGAGCTCTGAATAGCCGGCCCCGAACTGGATATCGTTGCGTCCGACCTCGTTGCCCTTGACCTTGACGTTGACCTTTTGGTTTTCGTCATCGAAGTCGAACTCGAGCGGCTCCTCCTCGAGCTTCCAATACCCGAGAGCGTTCACCTTGTACACCGAAGCCTCAAACAGACCCATGTTCATCGCCTGGCCTTCCGAAACCCGGAACTCACGCCGCAGTACCTTGTCGCGGGTCGTCGTGTTGCCGACAAACTCGAGCCTGCCGAGGCTGAAACGATCGCCCTCGAAGATGTCAACCGAGACATCAACGATTTGCTCTTCTCCCTCGCGGCGTGACCATGTCTCGTTGGTGTAGGCGTAAACGTAGCCCGAGTTGTGATAGCTCTTGCGGACCTTCTCCATGCCATCTTCAATTGCTTTCCGGTTATAGGTCGCGCCTTCTTTGATCTCGAATGCCCTGGTCAGAGCCTCCGTATTGAAGATTTCGACGCCCGTCACCTCGAAGGAGCCAAGGGTATAAGGCTCCCCCTCCTCGATCGGGATGGTGATGTGCATCGTGTATTTCTTTTTCTTGAGGGTCTCCGCATCGGGTTTTTTGGCCACCAGCTCCAACGCCGGCTCGCCGATCTTGACGTCGATGTAGCCACGATCACCGTAAAACTTGCGCAGGTTGTCCCGATCCTCGTCCCACGCCTCCCGGGTGTAGACGATTTTTTCGCCGAAATAGTTGCGAAGGCTCTTCTGCTTGGTCTTTTTCAGCACACCGCGAAGCTTGGATCTCGAAAATACGTCGTTCCCGACAAAGGTAATTTCCTTGATCTTGATCTTGCCGCCCTCGTCGATCAGGTAGACCACCTTCTTCTTGTTCGCAGAGACCTCCGTAATGCTGTAGCTGACCTGTGCAGATCGAAAGCCGTCGGAGTCGTACACCTCCTTGATCGCGCTTTCAATCCGGCCCAACTGCGACGATCGCATCGGAACATTGCGCGGGATCTCGACGCCGCGCTCGTCGAGCTTGTCCTTGAGATCCGGAGTCTTGATCTTCTTGTTGCCCTCGAAATCCACCGAGGTCACGAACGGACGCTCCGTGACGATCACGTAGAGGGTGACCTCGCCGTCACCGTGGTTCTCGATCTCGATCCGCACATCTTCAAAAAGACCCGAGTCCCACAGCCGCCGGTAGCCATCGACAACTGCTTCACGGTCGAGCGGATCCTCCGGCTCGAGCCCGAGGTAGTAGGAGACCGTGTCCACGGTGAGCGTCACGCCACCTTCGACCACGACATCGCGGATGGTGTACTCCTCCTGAGCGGCAGCCATCGTCGCAATCATTGCCACCAGGACAACGATGGCAAAGCTCCGGGCCGTCATCTGGCGTCCTCGCCTTGAACCACGGCACTCTCATCCCTGGTTGCCACCACAGGGCGCTCCTCCTCAACCCACATCCTCAGCTCCGCGCCTTCGGCGTCCCGGTGCTGAATCAGGTAATCCGCGACTGCGTCTTCGACCCACAGCTTGACGAGACGACGCAAAGGCCGTGCGCCGGCCTGCGGATCGATCCCGCACTGGTCAAAAAGCCAGCTTGCGACCTCTGGAGAAAACTCGATATTCACGTTCTTTTTTCCGAGAACGGTCGCCGTCTCTTCGAGAAGCAGACGGGCCACCTCCAACATGCTCTTTTCGTCGAGCGCATCGAAGACAATGACCTCGTCCAATCGATTGATGAACTCCGGCGGGAAGTGGCGCTTCAGCTCGCGGTCAACGAGCTCGCGCACCTGCTTCGACTCGATGGACGGGCCGTCAGAAGTGAAACCAACGCCATCTCCCTCGACCAGCTCACGCCCGCCGAGATTGGATGTCATAATGATCAGGGCGTTGGTGAAATCAATGACATTGCCGAAGTTATCAGTCAGGCGGCCGTCCTCGAGAACCTGCAGCATCAGGTTATAGACGTCAGGGTGGGCCTTTTCGATTTCGTCGAGGAGAACCACCGAATAAGGATTGCGGCGCACCTGCTCGGACAATTGCCCCCCTTCCTCGAAACCGACATAGCCGGGAGGAGAGCCGATCAACCGCGATACGGTGTGCTTTTCCATATACTCCGACATGTCGAATCGCACGAGCCGGCGCGGATCCTGGAAGAGAAAACTGGCGAGCTGCCGGGCGACCTCTGTCTTGCCAACCCCGGAGGGTCCGAGAAAGATGAAGGAACCGATCGGACGGTCCGGGCTCGTGACTCCGAGGCGGCTGCGGCGAATCGCCCTGGCCACGGCCTCGATCGCATCGTCCTGACCGACAACCCGCTGGCGGAGAATTTCCTCCATCCGGCGCAACCGATCCGCCTCGTCCTCACTGATGGAGGTGACCGGAATTCCGGTCCAGGATGCCACCACCTCTTCGACGTCGAAGCGCTCGACAACCACCCGCTCCGGCGCTTCCGCGGCGTGCGTCGTCTCGAGCATCTCGAGCTCTTCACGAAGTCGCAGCTCTTCCTCGCGAAGGTCGACTGCGAGCTCGAAGTCCTTGCGCGATATCGCATCTTTCATGCGCGCCACGACCTCTCGGATCTCCTGCTGGACGCGCCGCAGAGACGACGTGGAGGATACCTGGCGCAGCTTGACCCGTGCCCCGGCCTCGTCGACCACGTCAATGGCCTTATCGGGAAACGCACGGTCGGTAATGTAACGGCCGGCATGACTGACTGCGGCCTTGATCGCATCATCGGTGTAGCGAACGCCGTGAAACTCCTCATACCGGCTCTGGACGCCTTCGAGGATCGTAATAGTCTCCTCCTCGGTCGGCTGCCGGATCGTCACAGCCTGGAAGCGGCGTGACAGTGCGCGGTCTTTTTCCACGTATTTGCGATACTCACGCACCGTTGTGGCACCGATGCAGGTGATTTCACCCCGTGAGAGGGCGGGTTTGAGGATGTTGGCGGCATCGAGCGATCCTTCAGCCGAGCCGGTACCGATGAGGGAGTGGATCTCGTCGATGAAGATGATGATCTCAGGGTGATCCTGAAGCTCTTTGAGGAGCCCCTTGAGACGCTCCTCGAACTGCCCACGATACTTGGTCCCGGCCACCAGCAGCGACAGATCCAGGGCCAGAATGCGGCGGTCGGCGAGAAGCATCGGCACCGATCCCTCGTCGATACGGGTCGCGAGACCTTCGACGATGGCCGTCTTCCCAACTCCCGACTCACCCAGCAGCAGCGGGTTGTTCTTGGTTCGCCGACTGAGGATCTGCACCATCCGTTCGACTTCTTGCTCACGGCCGATAAGGGGATCGAAGCCACCTTCGGAGGCAATCATCGTGAGATCGCGCGAATATTCGGCGATGTGCGGCGTTGCCTGCGCCGACGCTTCGGCCTCGAGCTCACGGCCGCGCTGGACCACCTCCTCGCGAAGCTGGAACAGCTCGACGCCGCGGGTGTTCAGATACTCTGCCGCGGTTGA
>Ga0316193_10000255_pt1 | contig 31517 bp, 26 predicted proteins | sample MerIslsedime2_MG_FD_207735 | JGI IMG/M metagenome (GOLD analysis project Ga0316193, IMG submission 207735) | Coastal sediment microbial communities from Maine, United States - Merrow Island sediment 2 | ecosystem: Environmental > Aquatic > Marine > Coastal > Sediment | place: USA: Maine... | reverse complement strand
AGCGATGCGAGGGTGACGATCTCGAGCGTCGACCCCCAAAGCGCGTCCGTTTTCTGTGCCTCCTCCGACCACACCTCTTCGAACCGCTCGACGAGATGGTGTGCCGCGCGTTTCGCCGGGATCCCGACCGCGAAACGGTAGGTGTCCGGAAATAAAAACCCCTCGAGTGAAGGGGCATTCGCCGCAAAGTCCGAGATCCACTCGACTCGTCGACCGAACCCCAGCCAATCATCTGCCGTCCCCAGGCCGAGGTCTGCAAACTGCTCGCCAATCGCCGCGACGTCGCTGCCTTCGACGACCGTAACGGTGAACATTTCGACGGCGCCATCGAGGATCGTCTCAAGCACATCCACCGGCCGGCTTGCGGACGGGAATCGATAGTGCCCGTAGTAGAGAGACTGTCCCGGAGCCAGTGTTTTGAGATAGATTCGGCCAGCAAGTACCGACGGCAGGAGAGCTTCCGTGTGGAGTTGGGCCAGAATTTCACGCGCTGTTGAGCCTGCTGCAATTTCCAACTCGACTGTTCGCGACGATCGTGTTCCCCAAAGGCTGCGGTGAAACCAAAGCCCTGCAGCCGCAACGACGACCGAGGAGAAGACGAGAGTGGCCAACAGAGCCCGTTTCATGATGTGCGAATCTCAGCTCTCCGCGGACGGTGCCGCGGAACGGGTGGCGAGGTGCTCCTCGAGGATGATCTGGGCCGCGATGTCATCCACCGGTTGGCGGGGAAGGCGGCCGGCTGCGCTTGCTCGCCGCCGCGCTTCATTTGTGGAGAGAAACTCGCTCTGAAAAGCAACCTCGACGCCAAGGGCTTCAAGGGCTTCAGCGAGGCGGTCTGTTCGCCGCGAGGCCGGACTGCGGGAGCCGTCCTCGAGAGTCGGCAGACCGAGGACGACTCGTGTCGCACCGATCTCCGATGCCTTCGAGGCAATCTGTTGTGCTGCCCGCTCCACACCTCCATAGGGCACGATCTCGAGCGGTGACGTCACACCGGTGGTGTCGTCTCCAACGGCGAGGCCCATTCGCTGCCCTCCTGGATCAACTCCCAAGTACCGCACGCGCCCATTGTACGCAGGATGAGCATTCATGGGCGCGACGAAGGACCGCGCCGACCGGCTACAATGTGCGAGGAACCGCTCATTCCGGCAGGAGGTCCATGACCCACTTCAACCTGACCTTTTCGTCCGCCGGGTGGCGGGTGACGCTGACCGTGTTGGCGCTAGTGGGGCTGTCGGTTTTTGCAGGTGCCGCCGACGACGACGAAAGAGTGGTCCTCCACGCCGAGACTCAACGCGGCACGGCGGATGGCTGGCACGGAGAAGGCGATGTCCAGATCGTCTATCAGGACATCGACATACGGTGTGACGTGGCGGACTGGAACCGCGCAACCGGCGAGGTCGTGGCGACTGGAAACGTCATCCTCGATCGTGGACCGAGCCGCTTCACTGCCGACGAGGCGCGGTTCAATATTCTTACCAAGACGGGCACATTCTTCAACGCCACCGCCTTCATCGATCCCATGTACACCTTTACCGGCCGCGAGATCGAAAAGCTCGATGAGACTCATTACCGCATCGATCGGGCAACGTTCACGACCTGTACTACAGACGGGCGGCCGCCGTGGAGCTTCCACGTCCGCAAAGCCAAGGTCGAACAGGAGGGCCTTGGGCGCTTCTCGAGCTCGGCGATGAAGGTCCGCGGCGTTCCAGTCTTTTATATGCCCTACATGGTTTGGCCGATCAAGCAGGAGCGTGCGGCGGGTCTGCTTTTTCCCCGATTCGGCTACTCCAACACGAGGGGGTTCAATTTCGGGCTGCCGCTCTTTATTCCAATCGGCCGAAGCTACGACACCACGATCTTTGCCGACTACTACGCAAAGGGCTATTTCGGCCTCGGCAACAGCTGGCGATGGGCGCCGGTGACTGGCGCGCGCGGCGATATCAACCTCTATGCAATCTGGGATCGCGAGAACGATGAGACCCAGTGGAAGGTCTTTGGCAGACATGCCCAGGAAAATTTTCTCGGCTTCAGGCTCTTGGCGCAGATCGAGGATATGTCCGATATCGATTTTTGGCAGGAGTTCGACCGCAGCTTTGCCGCCAACACCCGCCGCGACCTCTATTCGTTCGCCTTTCTGACGCGCTCCTTCGGACCCTACTCTCTCAATCTTCGCGCCGACCAGCGCAACACGTTCCTGACCAACGCGGACGTCAACCTTACCCAGCTACCCGAGATCGAGATCCGCTCGGGCTCGACAGCAATCGCCGGCTCGCCCGTCTACCTTAACTTGATCGGATCCCTCAACTACTTCAACGTCGATCGCGACTTTCACAACCCTGATGTCGCCGACCTGGTCGGTGACTACGGGCGCGCCGATCTCTTCCCCCAGTTCTCCTACACCCTGCCGGGCCCACCGTGGATTTCGGTGACGCCTCGGGTCGGCGGGCGATTCACCTACTACACCGACCAGTACACCGAGGACCGCAGCGAGTTCGCCGGTGAACCCATCAACCGCATCTATGCCACGGGGGCCGTCGACATTGTCGGCCCTTCCCTCTCGAAGGTCTTCAAAGGCGGCATTGGCGCCTATAGCAAGATCAAGCATCTCATCGAGCCCCGGTTCGAGTACCGTTACCTCACGACCACGACCGACGTCACGAGGATCCCGGTCTTCGACGAGGTCGACTCGACTCCCCAGGACGCGAACCTGGTCAACTTCGTGCTCGCGAACCGCCTGTTGGGCCGCGCCCGGGATGGTGTTGGGACCCGCGAGTTGGGTTCGCTCGAGCTCATCCAGGCCTACTCCTTCGATGCCCCTCTGAATCGCGGCGATGGCGTGAACACGAGCCAACTCGGGCCGCTCGGCATGGCCGTGCGGTTGACGCCGACCCAGGGCACCGGCTTCGACGCTCGCCTGTCATACGATCTGCTCTACAAGAACCTCCGATCCACCTCGCTGGCGGCCTCGCTCATGCGCCCACTCGGTATGCTCAATCTCACCTGGTACGAGAGCTACAGCGCGCGGACCGGCGACCGCTTTTCATCGCAGGTGCGGAGCCTGGTCGCGTTCCGCAAAGTCGGCTTTCCACTCGATGCCTCGTTCCAGATCGCCTACGACATTGCCAACGACTCGCTCGGCGATCAGCGGTATCAGATCAACTACCAGGGCAGCTGCTGGAACATTTCGGCCCAGTATCGCGATACCCGGATCGGCGCGTTCCCGACCCGGGAAATTCTGCTTGTGATCGGCCTCAAGGGTGTTGGCGCATTGCCGGAGATCAAGGGGAGCCTTGGAGGTTACTGATCTCGTTTCCCGCCCGAAAACCAATTCAGTGGCATTGCGCGGATTTTTGGTCCGAAAGTTAAGGGTTAAGAGTGAAGAGTTAAGGGGGCGGGTGGGCTTTACCCTTTACTCTTTACACTTGACGCACCCCAGGCGGCGCATTGGCGGAGGGAGTGGGATTCGAACCCACGGAGGCGTGAACCTCACCGGTTTTCAAGACCGGCGCCTTCGACCACTCGGCCATCCCTCCGCGATCAGTCACTTTACAGTGCACGGGCCTGCACGTACAATACCTCTCCCGGTGCGGAGAGGTGCTGGAGTGGTTGAACAGGGCTGCCTGCTAAGCAGTTGTCTGGGGCAACCTGGACCGCGGGTTCGAATCCCGCCCTCTCCGCCATAGTTTTTTGATTCATCCCGACCCGTCGAAGCCCCAGTGGAGAGCAGCCATGGTGAGGACCCGCATCGCGCCCAGCCCAACCGGTGATCCGCATGTCGGCACTGCCTACGTAGCCCTCTTCAACTATGCTCTCGCGCAACAGTCGGGTGGCAGCTTCGTGCTCCGCATCGAGGACACCGACCGCCAACGCAGTACCGCCGCCAGCGAGCAGCAGATCCTCGCCGCGCTTTCGTGGTTGGGCCTCGATTGGGATGAGGGCCCCGACGTGGGCGGCGAATTCGGGCCGTATCGCCAGAGCGAGCGCACCGAAATCTATCGCGAGCACGTTGATCAGTTGGTGGCCAAGGGCGCAGCCTATCCGTGTTTCTGCACCCGCGAACGCCTGGGCGAATTGCGCGCCGAACAAAAGGCCGCCAAGGGACGATTCGGCTACGATCGCCGCTGTCGTTCGATCGACTCCGGGGAAGCGCAACGGCGGGTCGAAGCAGGCGAAGAACGTGTCATTCGCCTCGCGATGCCGACTGAGGGCGAAACAGTTGCGAACGATCTCCTCCGTGGCGACATTGTGATCGCCAACGACCAGGTCGACGACCAGGTGCTCCTCAAATCGGACGGACATCCGACGTATCACCTCGCCAACGTCGTCGACGACCACCTCATGGAGATCACCCACGTCATCCGCGCCGAGGAGTGGATCTCGTCGTTGCCCAAGCACGTCCAGCTCTACCGCGCTTTTGACTGGGAGTTGCCGGTCTTCTGCCATCTGCCCCTGCTGCGCAACGCGGACACCTCGAAGATCTCGAAGCGCAAGAATCCGGTCAGCCTCGACCACTACCGTCAGGCCGGTATCCTGCCCGAGAGCCTGCTCAACTACCTGGCGCTGATGGGATGGACGATGCCCGACGAGCGGGATGAATTCACCCTCTCCGAGTTCGTCGCCGAGTTCCGGCTCGAGGACATCAGCCTCGGTGGGCCGGTCTTCGACCTCGACAAGCTCAATTGGCTCAACGGCAAATACATTCGCGACCTCCCAACCGAGGACCTTTTGATGAGGTTGCGCAGCACCGTTCTCTCAGATGCATATTTACAGGCAATCATTCCGCTGGTCCAGGAGCGCATTGACACCCTTGCCGACTTCGTCCCGTACGCCGACTTTTTCTTTGTCGGAGACGTGCGCTATGAGGAAGCGGCGCTGCCAAAGCTGGTAGCAAAGAACCACACTCCAACACAGACTGCAAAGGCCTTCCGGATCCTGCTCGAGGAGCACCTCGATGCCATCCTCGAGTGGAACGCTGCCAACATCGAGGCGTCGATGCGCGCCTTCTGTGAGGCGTGCGAGTGGAATCCCAAGGAACTCTTCATGCCGATCAGGATCGCCATTACCGGTCGCACTGCGACCCCACCCCTGTTTGAGACCATGGAAGTCCTTGGCAAACCGCGTTGCCGGTGGCGCCTGCGGCAGGCGATGGAGACCCTGCGCGGCATGAAGGTCTGAGACGGAGACACAGCGAATGATGGATAACGCCGACAGAGTTGGTGAAAGACAGGACTTCATCCGCGAGATCGTCCGAGAGGATTTGGTGGCCGGGAAGCACTCAGCGGTTGTAACGCGGTTCCCCCCAGAGCCCAACGGCTACCTCCACATCGGTCACACCAAGTCGATCCTCCTTAACTTCGGCATTGCTGAAGAGTTTGGCGGCAGCTGCCATCTCCGATTTGACGACACCAATCCGGTCAAGGAAGAGGTCGAGTACATCGAATCTATCAAGGAGGACGTGCTGTGGCTCGGCTGTGATTGGGGCGAGCACCTGTATCACGCCTCCGACTATTTCGAGCGGCTCTACGATTGGGCCGAGGACCTGGTGCGGGCCGGCAAGGCCTACGTCGATGATCTCTCCGCAGAAGAAATTCGCGCCCATCGCGGCACCCTAACCGAGCCGGGGACGCCGAGCCCGTATCGGGACCGTGAAATCGACGAAAATCTAAAGCTCTTCCGCGCCATGCGCGACGGCGATTATCCAGACGGCGCCAAGGTTCTGCGCGCAAAGATCGACCTGGCAGCCGGGAATATCAACATGCGTGATCCGGTGCTCTACCGAATCCTCCGTGCGACCCATCCTCGTACCGGGGACGGTTGGTGCATATACCCCACCTACGACTACGCCCACGGCCAGTCGGACGCCATCGAACGCATCACTCACAGCCTCTGCACCCTCGAGTTCGAGGACCACCGTCCGCTCTACGACTGGCTGGTGGACAACCTTCCGGTGCCCTCGAAGCCACGCCAGATCGAATTTGCCCGCCTCAACCTGACCTACACGGTGCTCTCCAAACGCCGCCTTCTCCAGCTCGTCACCGGTGGCCACGTGAACGGTTGGGACGACCCGCGGATGCCGACCATTTCTGGCATCCGGCGACGCGGCTATCCCCCGGCGGCGATTCACGATTTCATCGACCGTGTCGGCCTCGCCAAGCGGAACAGCGTCGTCGACCTCGCGATGCTCGAACACTGTGTTCGAACCGACCTCAACCATACCGCCGAGCGTCGGATGGGAGTCCTGCGACCACTCAAGGTCGTGATCGAGAATTACCCCGAGGACGCAAGCGAAGACCTCGAGGCCATCAACAATCCGGAGGATTCAGCGGCCGGAACCCGGATGGTTCCGTTCGGGCGCGAGCTCTATATCGAGCGAGCGGACTTCATGGAAGACCCGCCCAAAAAGTTCTTTCGGCTCGCGCCCGGTCGCGAGGTGCGGTTGCGCTACGCATATTTCATCACCTGTCGCGAGGTCATCAAGAATGATGCGGGGGGGGTAGTGGAGCTGCGCTGCACCTATGACCCGGAGACTCGTGGCGGGGACTCGCCGGACGGACGCAAGGTCAAGGGCACGCTGCACTGGGTCTCGGCGGCCCACGCCGTGGCGGCTGAAGTGCGGTTGTACGACCACCTCTTCAGCCGACCCGACCCCGGCGGCGACGGCGATTTTCTGGACGACCTCAACCCCGACTCTCTCGAAATCATCGATGACGCGCAGCTCGAACCGAGCATCGCCACGTTTGGATCTGGCGAGCGATTCCAGCTGGAGCGTCTCGGTTACTTCTGTGTTGACTCTGACTCGGCGCCAGGAAAGGCGATTCTCAACCGCACGGTCACCCTGCGAGATACCTGGGCCAAGGTGAAGGCTAAAACGAAGGGGTAGCCCTGAGAAAAAGAGAGCCCGCGGTGACCCGCGGGCTTCTCGAAATCCTATGGTGCCGAAGGCCGGACTCGAACCGGCACGGATCGCTCCACACGGCCCTCAACCGTGCGCGTCTACCAATTCCGCCACTTCGGCATGCGTTACTTTCATCTGAGGTTCCGACCTCTTTCCCCGCAAGCGGCCTAACCGCCCTCACCTTCCGGTTCGGGATCGGTCGCACCGTCGTCCGCGGCGGGTTCGGTGGAGGGAGCCGCTTCACCCTCATCCACCGCCGCACCAAGGACCGGCTCGGAAGCCTCGGTCGTTTCAGAGGATTCCACCGGCGCGGCCACCGGAACATCTTCCATCACCGACGTCCGGCGCTTACCGGAAAGGATGGTCAATGTCAGACAGAGGACCACGAAGAGCACAAAGACCCCGGTGGTCATGCGGTGCATGATGTTGGTGTTGCCGCGAGGGCCAAACGAGGTCTGGCTGCCGCCGCCGCCAAAAGCACCGGCGAGATCAGCGCCTTTGCCCTGCTGCAAGAGCACCACCATGATCAGGAAAAGGCACACCAGAACATACAGAATTACGAGTAGAACAGTCACGATTCGTCTCCCGCGGCGCAGACCGCCGCAGCGCGGATGATAGCGGAAAATGAACCTACGTCAAGGCTTGCGCCGCCGATCAAGCCGCCATCGACGTCCGCGAGCGGCAGGAGTTCTTCAGCGTTGGCGGGTTTGAGGCTGCCGCCGTAGAGGATCCGCATGCCGTCCGCGGCGGCTCCATCGAAAATCGAGGCCATGCGGACGCGAAGGAAAGCGTGCGCCTCCTGGGCCTGGGCGGGCGTCGCGTTGCGACCGGTGCCGATCGCCCACACCGGTTCGTAGGCGAGCACCAGATGCTCGGGGTCGAGAGCGCCGAGGGAGGCCGTCTGGCGCTCGAGCACGGCAAAGGTTTCCCCCGCATCGCGCTCGGCGAGAGTCTCGCCGATGCAGTAGATAACTTCGAGGCTGGCCGCCTGCGCTGCACGAGCGCGGTCGAGAGCGGTCTGGTCGGTTTCCCCGAACAATGTCCGGCGCTCGGAGTGACCGACAATCACCCAGCCGATGCCGATTTCGGTCAGCATCGGCGCCGCCAGTTCAGCGGTGAAGGCGCCGCTCGCCTCCCAGTGGACGTTTTGGGCGCCGAGACCGATCTCGGAACCGGTGACCAGCATCGCTGCCGCCGGCAGCGAAACCGCAGTCGGGCAGCACACCACGTCGACCGTGCCCGGCAAGTCCTCGTTGATAAGGGCCTCGAGGTAGGCCGAGGTCTCGGCCACCGTCTTGTGCATCTTCCAATTGCCGGCGATGAGCGGTCTGCGCATTTCTTCTCCTTCAGCTTTCGAGTGCGGCGATGGCGGGCATGCCCTCGCCGGTTATGAATTGGAGCGAGGCGCCGCCACCGGTTGAAATGTGGTCGATGTCGTCGATCACTCCCGCCTGGCGGATGGCCATGACCGATTCACCACCGCCGACCACCGAGAAGGCCGGGCTCGTAGCCAGCGCCTCGGCCACCGCCAGGGTGCCGGCGGCATATTCTGCGACCTCGAAGACGCCCATCGGTCCGTTCCAGAAAATTGTACAGGCAGCAGACAGAACCTCTCGGTAGCGGGCACGCGCCTCCGGCCCGATATCCACAACCATCGACTCGGCCGGGATCGCGGCGCTCGCGACGACCTCAACCCGCTGCGGATTGTCGATTTCGTTGGCGACCACAACGTCGGCCGGCAAGATGAGTTCGATCCCACGTTCGGCTGCGGCGGCGAGGACCGATCGTGCCGTTTCGACCATCTCTTCCTCGACCAGCGACCGGCCGACCTCGAGTCCTTGTGCGAGGATGAACGTGTTGGCCATGCCGCCGCCGATGAGGAGAGAACTCACCCGGCCGACAAGGGCCTCAAGCGGGGCCGTTTTGGTTGAAACCTTGGCGCCGCCGACCACGGCTACAAAGGGTTGTTCGGGATTGTCGACAATCCGATTCAGCGCCGCCACCTCGCGATCCATGAGAAAGCCAGCGGCTTTGCGTCGCCTGGGATAGCTGCGGGCGGCGGCCTCGACCGAGGCGTGGGCTCGGTGAGCGGTGCCAAAGGCGTCGTTCACATAGTGGCTGTAGGGTTCGGTAAGACGTGCCGCAAAGTCGGGATCATTCGCCTTTTCGCCAGCGTGGAAGCGGAGGTTCTCCAGCAATAGCAGCGATCCCGGCTCGGCATCGTCCACGGTGTCGAGACAGTCCGGGACGAAGCGAACCGACCGGCCGAGGGCCTTCTCCAATGCCGCCGCCACCGGTGCCAACGAGTAGGCAGGATCAGGCGCACCCTTGGCTTTACCGAGGTGAGAGCACGCGGCTACGACCCCGGCCCGCTCGGTCAGCCAGCGTAGGGTCGGCAGAGCGGCGACGATCCGGGTGTCGTCCAGGACCACGCCGTCACGCACCGGAACGTTGAGGTCGAGACGGGCCAATACCCGCGAGCCTTCCACATTTTCGAGCTCGGTCAGGGCGGGAAGGTCCACCCCTACTCCTTGCCGACCATGTACTCGAGAAGATCGACGCAACGCAGGGCGTAGGCGTTCTCGTTGTCATACCAGCTCACCACCCGGAAAAACGTCGGCGCGACCTGGGCGATGAGGGCCAGGTCGACCACTGATGAGTGGGACTCGCCGATGATGTCGGTCGACACCAGTGGCTCGTCGGTGGCGCGGAGGATGCCCTTGAGATCACCATTCGCCGCCTTGACAAAGGCCGCCTTGAGCTCGTCGACCGAGGATTCGCGGCTCGCCACGAAGGTCAGGTCGCAGACCGAGCCGTCGGCCACCGGCACCCGCATCGCGGCGCCGTGCAGCTTGCCGGCCAGAGCCGGGTAGACGAGGCCGATCGCCTTGGCGGCGCCGGTCGAGGACGGGATGATGTTGATCGCGGCGGCGCGGGCGCGGCGCATGTCTTTGGGGTGCTGTGTATCGAGGAGGCTCTGGTCGAGAGTGTAGGCATGGGTGGTGGTGAGCCAGCCGTGCTCGATGCCGACCGTCTCGTGCAGCACCTTGGCGACCGGCGCCAGACAGTTGGTGGTGCATGAAGCGTTGGATATCACCTGGTGTTTGGCGGGGTCATAGAGATCCGAATTGACACCCATGACAAAGGTCTCGTCCACATCCTGGCCGGGGGCCGTGATGACCACTCGCTTGGCGCCCGCTTCGAGATGTGCCGCGGCCGCTTCACGGCTACGAAAACGCCCTGTCGCCTCGAAGACATAGTCGACACCGAGATCGCTCCACGGCAGCTTGCCGGGTTCGCGCTCGGCAAGGACCCGCATCCGATCGCCGTCGATGACGATGTCGGAGCCGTCGACCTCGACCGTGCCCTTGTAGGGCCCGTGCACCGAGTCGTGAGCGAAGAGATAGCCCAGCATGTCGGGCGAGGTGAGGTCGTTGATGGCGACCAGATCGAAGCCGTCGCGGGCCTTGAGGTGGCGGGCGAGAAGCCTTCCGATGCGTCCGAAACCGTTGATCGCAACCTTGATGCTCATGGGTGTCCTCCGAGCGATGGAATGGCCGGAGAGTATAGCAGATGAGACAGGCTTGCACCTTGCAGGCTCGTGTGCTAATTTCCGTCCTCGCGTGGCCCGTTCGTCTAGGGGTCTAGGACGCCGGCCTCTCACGCCGGTAACACGGGTTCGAATCCCGTACGGGCTACCATGTTTCCTATTCAGGAAACCATTTGTACGGTTTTCGTCACTTCTCCACCCACCCCTGCCCCTCCGTGGTCGAACCCGTACGGGCTACCACGTCTTTCGTTCGAAAGACCATCAGTACGGTCTTCGTCACTTCTCCACCCGCCCGCCCCCTCCGTGGTCGAACCCATTTGATAGAGATTCTTTCTCATTGTTTGAGGATTCGGGTAGAATCTGCGTCATAGATACGGATTGCTGATTTCCGAAACCTCTTTGCGAAGGGAGATGACGTCATGGAAGACACACCACAGGGTCCGCAGGACAGCGCACCGCCGCCGCCCCCACCCCCGGCTGAACCACCGCCGCAGGAGCCGGCCGCCAAGGAGGTGGTGTCAGAGAATCGCAATCTCATGATCGTCCTCTCCTACTTGTGGCTCCTGGCCCTGATTCCGTTGCTGGTGGAGAAGGATGACCGCGAGGTGCAATGGCACGCCAAACACGGTCTGGTCCTGACCGTCGTCGAAGTCGTGGTGATGATCGGACTGCAGGTGGTGGTGATGATCCTCGGCGCCGTCAGCGGCGGTCTGGGGTGCATCTTCACCCTCTTGATACCGATCTTCATGCTTGCCATTCTGATCGTCCACGTACTGTGCATCGTCAAGGGAATCAATGGCCAGCGCTTCCTGATTCCGGGCGTCAGCGAGTTCGCAGACAAGTTCTGAAAACGACGGCATCTTCGAAATCGACCTGAGCGTAGCCAATCGCTGAGTGGCCTGTTGGGGTAGGTGACGTCAAGCCCGTGACAGGCTACTCTCCCTCAGTCAGAAACGAGGTGGCTTGAGTCGTGCGTCTTTCACAGCAGCTGGATCCCGCGATGGTGTTGATCTCGCCCGATGTCGGGGAGCGGGCGGAGCTCTTCCAACGATTCGGTGAGCTCTTCGAGAGGGCCAAGCTTGTCGAATCGGGCGAGCAGGTGGCGCAGCGCCTCCTCGAGCGAGAAGCGATTCTCTCGACCGGCATCGGTGGTGGGGTCGCTGTGCCACACGCCCAGATACCGGGCCTCGGGCGGCTGGTGATGGCCGCGTCCACCCACGCCAACGGCCTCCAGTACCCTGCGCTCGACAAACAACCGGTGCAGCTCGTCTTTTGTCTGTTGGGAGATGCCAAAACCGCGGCGGACCACCTCGCGGGTCTTGCCCGCCTGGCCCGCCTCGCGCGGCGCAGCTCGGCGCTGAAGCCTCTCGTGGAGGCCGCCGATGGCGAAGCCTTTCTCGTCGCGCTTCGAAAGTTGGAGGGGGACTGAGGCCGGCAGCTGGTAACGTCCTCCACCGCGAGGACCGGATCAGTTGTGTGTTGTCAGTCCTGGAGGTGGCCGCCGGTAGGACGAAAAAGAACGGGCCGCCCCGAGGGGCGGCCCGCCGTCCTGACTCACTGAAAATCAGTTGCTTTTTCCGCCGTACATTTCCATTTGCGGGAAGGTGCCGTTGCAACCAGTGTCGAGACCGGAGAACCCCGAACCCACGGCGTCCAGGGTGCCGGAGAAGCCGAGGTTGTCATCGAGCGTGAAGATGATGGTGTAGGTGATCGTTCCGCCGTCAAAATCGTCTCCCGGCGGATACACCTCGGCGTACTCCACGCCGGACCCGAAGTCCTCGACCGGGGTCGGGGCGAGCTCGAACCCCCACTGGAAGATCACAGGACACTCGGGAATCGCCTGATTGTCGATCTTGTCGTAGTTCACGAAGGTGCCGTTGATCACGTCGACCACCGTATCAATGATCTCGAGGTTGCCGCCGGAGGCGAAACCGAGAGAGTCGTATACGGCGAACTGATAGGTTCCGTCAGCCGACCCGCCGCCGGCGCCGAAGACCTGCTCGAGTGTGGTCGGGTCTTTACTGGTCCGGTCGATCTTAGAACCGAGCATCACCATCGAACCCGCGCTGACCTGGACCACCGCTGTCCCGTTTTCAAACGACGCGACGTCCCAGAGTTGACTTACCGGCACCAACCACGGCCGGTATGCGTCGAGCGTAACTTGCGCAGTATCGAGGGGATCTCCATCTGGATCGAGCAGATCGATGTCCATCGTCACTCCGCTCGCACCGGAGAGGGCGAAGAGGTTGGTTCGAAAGGAGTCGTTCAAAACCAGCCCGGCAACGGTTGTACTCTCATCAGCCGACGTAGCGGACGACGCCGGGATGGCCTCGAAGCCGGAGCCGTAGGTGCCATCCTCGCTGCCAGCGCCCGCGAAAACGACCAGGTTGGCGGTCACCACGCCGCCGGTCGTCGTGATGCGGAACGCTCCTTCAGCCTTGTTCAGACCGAATACATTGAGGAGCACGTCGTCGAGAATCAAGGTCTCTTCAGCGCCGACCGAAAAGGACTCGGGGGCCGGATTGGTGAGCTCTGGTTTGCGGTTCAGCCACCACACCTCCACCGTCACTCCGGTTGCTCCCGGATTGTTGATGTAGAGGTCGGCCGTCCATGTATTCGTGCGCGCTGCTCCCGCGATCAGCAGATCGTCGCTCGGGCTGATGGCGAGCACTGACGATGCCGCAAATAGTACGAGAAAGACAAATGTGATGATTGAACGATGCATTGCGAGACCTCCTTGGTGCTCTCAGTGAGACGAACTCAAACGTACCATAACAGATTCCCGCGCGGAGATTCCCCGGATCGCCGAGAGGTCAATATTTTGTCAATACGAGAGATGGTGTGATTTGTTGACGTTTTCTCCAAATGGTCCGATTTCTTCCACATTGTTGTTTGCCGCGCCGTCGGGATCGGGATCGGGATCGGGATCGGGTACGGGCACGGGAACAGGAACGGATCGAGTAAGATACCCGGATGACCTACCAGGTTCTCGCGCGCACGTGGCGGCCGCAGAAATTCTCCGAGCTCTTCGGGCAGGATGCGGTCGTCCAGACCCTTTGCAACGCACTCACCTCCGGAACCTTCGGTCAAGCCTATCTTTTTTCGGGTCTGCGGGGCGTTGGCAAGACCACGGCCGCCCGCTTGCTTGCCAAGGCGGTGAACTGCGCCGAAGGTCCCACCGCCGAGCCGTGCGGCGTGTGCGATTCCTGTCGTGAGGTGGCGGAGGGCTCGAGCATCGATGTCATCGAAATTGACGGCGCCTCAAATCGAGGCATCGATGATGTCAGAGAGCTTCGTGAGCTTCTCCAGTTTCGCCCGACCAGGGATCGTTTCCGGGTCCTGATCGTCGATGAGGTTCACATGCTGACCCGTGAGGCATTCAACGCGCTGCTCAAAAGCCTCGAGGAGCCACCCTCGTACATCCTCTGGATCTTCGCCACGACCGAGCGCCTCAAAGTACCGGACACTATCCAGTCGCGATGTCAGCAGCTCGAGTTCCGCCCGGTCGGGTCCGAGCTGATCCGCGGCCGACTCGAGGAGATCGCCTCCAAAGAGAATTTCACCCTTGCTCCATCAGCCGCGGCCTCTATCGCCTCCGCTGCCGAGGGCAGTGTTCGCGATGCGCTGTCTCTGCTCGATCAGCTGCGCGCCTTCGCCTCCGATGACGTCGATGACGAAGCCGTAGCGTCGGTCCTCGGTGTCCCGCCGATGGAGGTCACGGTACAGCTGGTGGAGGCCCTCGCAGCCGGCCGTGTCGCTGAGGGCCTGGCACTGGTACGGGATCAACTTGCCAATGGTCAGGATGCCTCGGTGCTCTATCGCGAAATCGGCCGCACCCTGCGCGCAGCCCTCTATCTGGCCGTCGATCCAGAGCTGGCGCCGACAATGTCCGAGACCCATCGCGACCTTCTCCTGGGTGTCGCCGGGTCCCGCGGCGCCGATCCACTGGGCCGCATGCTCGGTCTGTGGCTGGAGCAGGAGGCCCTGGTGCGTGGCGCGGCCAATCGTGAGCTGGCACTCGAGGTGGCGTCGTTGCGGCTCGCTCGCTGGCCGTCGGTGCAGCGGGTTGAGGAGTGGTTGGCGGGCATCGGCTCGGTCGACTCCGGCTCCGCCCCATCCGGTTCGCAATCGAGTGCCGGACCCACGACCTCTTCACCGGGCCCCGGCACCGCATCCCGCGGCGCGTCCGCGGCCGAAGCACGGGAGGACGAGCAGGCCGCCGAGGCCACCGATGAAGAGCCGTCGCTGGCAGAGGAGGCGAGCTCCGACCCCGGCGTGGTCCTTGCCACCCGGATCCTCGGGGGCGAAGTGGTCGCGGTGCGTTCGAACGGCGAAGGTTCGTGAGCGCGATCCTGGGGAGGCGATGATGGATCTGCGGCCTCCGGCAGTTCGTGGGTTGCTCGAGCATTTGGAACGGCTGCCGGGGATCGGGCCGCGCACCGCCCAACGGCTGGCCGAGCACCTTCTGACCATCGACCCTGGCGAGCTCGAGGCTTTTGCCGCAGTCATCATCGGTCTCCAATCGTCTGTCAAACTATGTTCGAATTGCTGCCTGCTCACCGCGGACGACCCGTGTCCCGTGTGCGCCGACCCAAGCCGCGATCATGGGATCATTCTGGTGGTAGAGGTGCCGACGACCGCCTGGGCAGTGGAGGCGACAGGTGAGTACCGAGGCCTCTATCACGCTCTCCTGGGACACTTATCGCCGCTCCACGGAGTTGGCCCGGACGATCTCAGTATTGACGGCCTCGAGGCGCGGTGCAGGTCCGGCGAAATCCAGGAGGTGATCCTCGCGACCGACCCGACGGTTGAAGGCGAAACCACCGCCCTTTACATCGCCAGGCGCTTACAGCCTCTCGGGATCGCTGTGAGCCGCCCAGCTTCGGGCATCCCGGTCGGCGGTGAGGTGGCGGCGGTCGATCGTGTGACCCTTGCCCAGGCGCTCCAGCTCCGGCGCAAAGTTTGACACGTATATTACTGAAAAACTTCGAACTTGGAGAGCAAGTCTACGGCTGCTCTCATGACTGCCCGGGTTGCTAGAAGAGGCCGGTTATGTCAGAATTGAGGCTACTGGGAGTATGAGATATTGAACACGTCTCTTGTCTTATATGAGGAGGAGTTCGAGCGGATTAAGCACCTCCTCAACACGTTGCGGATGGACGCCAGCGCCAAGATCGTTTTTCTGGTCGACAAGAACGGCCAGCAGATCGCGGGCGCCGGCGAGGTCGATTCCGTTGATACGACCTCCCTCGCATCCCTCACCGCTGGCAACGTTGCCGCGACCGACGGCCTCGCCAAGCTGATTGGCGAGAAAGAGTTCTCGATCCTTTTCCACGAGGGTCGCAAGGACAACATTCACATTTCGATCGTCGGCAAGCGATTGATCCTGGTTGTGATCTTTGATGAGCGCTCATCGCTCGGTTTGGTTCGATTGCGGGTGCGCAAGGCGTCCGCCGACATCGAGCGCGTCCTCAACGAAATGGAGTCCAAGGCCCTGGAGGTCGGTGCCCAGGAGACGGTTTCACCCTTTGCAGAAATTACTGACGACGACATTGACGCACTGTTCTCCGAATGAGCTTCATTAACTACGCCGCCCGTGAGATCAACGTCAAGATCGTATTCTACGGCCCCGGTCTGTGCGGGAAGACGACTAATCTCCAGTACATCTACGAGAAATCCAGCCCGCAGCAGAAGGGCAAGCTGATTTCACTCGCCACCGAAACCGATCGGACCCTGTTCTTCGATTTCCTGCCGCTCGATCTCGGTGCTGTTCGCGGGTTCAAGACACGGTTTCATCTCTACACCGTCCCCGGCCAGGTGTTTTATGACGCCAGCCGAAAATTGATCCTGAAGGGGGTCGATGGGGTCGTATTCGTTGCTGACTCGCAGGAGGCGCGGATGGACGCCAACGTCGAGTCCCTTCGCAACCTCGAGGACAACCTGAGCGAAAACGGCTTCGAGCTCAAGACGGTGCCATACGTGCTGCAGTTCAACAAGCGCGATCTTCCGAGCGCAATGCTCGTTGATGACATGTACCGCCTCCTCAATTTCAAAGGCGAGCCGACGTTCGAGGCCGTAGCCACCAAAGGGATCGGGGTCTTCGAAACCCTCAAGGCGGTGGCAAAACAGGTCCTCTACGAACTCCGTAGCCGCTGACTTCAGACACTGCTCGAGAGCCCTCCAACACCGCCAACCGGCAGCATTTTCGCGGCAATGATAGGCTGCGGGCGAAACGGAGAATCGCACCTCGAGGAGGCATCGTGACCCATCACTTCGACGACATCGATCAGCTCGCGGTTACCACTATTCGCACCCTTTCCATGGACGCAGTCGAGCAAGCGAAATCCGGACATCCGGGCGCACCCATGGGTCTCGCGCCGGTGGCCTATGTCCTCTACTCGAAATTCCTCAAGCACGATCCGGAGAATCCGGTTTGGCCGGATCGCGACCGATTCGTGCTGTCCTGCGGCCACGCTTCCATGCTGCTCTACAGCGTGCTTCATTTGATGGGCTACGACCTCGAAATGGATGACATCAAGAACTTCCGCCAGTGGGGATCGAAGACCCCCGGCCATCCCGAAGTCGAGGTTGTGCCCGGGGCCGAAATGACGACCGGCCCGCTTGGGCAGGGTGTGGCCACTTCGGTCGGTATGGCCCTTGCCGAGGCCCACCTGGCGGCGACCTTCAATCGAGCGAATCACACCGTGATCGATCACCGCACCTGGGTTCTGTGTTCGGACGGAGATCTCATGGAAGGGGTGAGCTCGGAAGCGGCGTCGCTCGCCGGCCACCTCAAACTGGGCAAGCTGGTGTGGATCTGGGACGACAACCGCATCACCATCGAGGGCGGCACCGAAATCGCGGTTTCCGACAACATCCCGGCGCGATTCGTTGCCCACGGCTGGCGGGTCCTGGAGGTCGAAGACGCCAATGATCTCGAAGCGGTTGCTGGAGCTTTCGACCAGGCAGCCGCAGGTGACGGGCGACCGACCCTTATTCGAGTGCGATCGCATATCGCCTTTGGCGCGCCCTCCAAGCAAGACACACCGGGAGCACACGGCGCACCGCTCGGCGCCGACGAGGTGCGGGCCACCAAGGCCGCCTATGGATGGCCGGAGGAGGAAACCTTTCTCGTGCCTCCGGAGGTTCGGGAGCGTTGTCGAGAGGCCGTTCAGCGCGGGGCTGAAGCTCGGCGAGTCTGGGCGGCGGCGGCAGAAGCCTGGGCGGCGGCGGAGCCCGAATTCGCGGCGGAGTGGCAGCGGCGTCTCGATCGGAAATTGCCCGAAGGGTGGACTTCCTCGCTACCTATCTTTGAGGACGACGCGAAGATCGCTACCCGAGGTGCATCCGGCACGGTTCTCAACGCCATTGCCGAGAAGCTCCCCGAGCTGGTCGGAGGGTCGGCCGACCTCGCCCCTTCGAACAAGACGTTGATTGCCGACGGTGGCGACCTGCAAGCGACGTCACTCGGCAACCGCAACCTTCGCTTCGGGATTCGTGAGCACGCCATGGGCGCGGTGTTGAACGGCATGGCATTGCACGGGGGCATGCGGCCGTTCGGCGGCACGTTCCTGGTATTCGCCGATTACATGCGGCCCGCCATCCGGCTGGCTGCACTCATGGACCAACCGGTGATTTACGTTTTCACTCACGACTCGGTGTGGGTCGGCGAGGACGGGCCCACCCATCAACCGGTCGAGCACCTGCTCGCCTTGCGGGCGATCCCGGGTCTCGCGGTGGTGAGACCGGCCGATGCCAACGAGACCGCAGCCGCATGGACGGTGGCCCTCGAGCGAAAAAACGGGCCGACCGCCCTTCTGCTCAGCCGCCAGGGGCTGCCGGTGCTGAAGGGGGCGCGTGAGATCGGGTCGGAGGGTGTCGCTCGTGGCGCCTACATCCTGTCTGACGCCAAGAGCGGGACGCCGGCGGTGATCGTAATTGCTACAGGAGGCGAGGTCACCCTGGCGGTCGACGCAGCCGCCGAGCTTGCCGGCCGCGGAATCGAGGCACGGGTGGTTTCGATGCCGTCCTGGGAGCTCTTTGCCGAGCAGTCGGAGGACTATCGACGACAGGTCTTTCCGCAGGCAATTCCTCGTCTCGCGGTGGAGGCCGGGGTCACTCTGGGTTGGAGAGATATCGTCGGCGACACCGGAGCCGTGATCGGCATCGACCGCTTCGGCGCGTCGGCACCGGGTGCGGAGGTAGCGACGCGGTTCGGGCTGACAGTCGAAGCGGTTGTGAAGAAAGCGGTAGAGTTGGTGGGGGAGAGCAACTGAAAAAATCTCAGCCCGTGCGGTAAGTTCATCGGAGACGGAGACGGAGACGGAGACGGAGACGGAGAACAGATGAACCCATTGAAACGACTCTGGCAGGAACAACGGCAGGCGGTGTGGTTGGATTTCATCGAGCGCGATCTCCTCACCGGCGGCGGGCTGGCGCGCTACGTGGAGGATGACGGCGTACGCGGTGTGACCTCGAACCCATCTATCTTTCAGAAGGCGATCGAAGGCGGGGGGCCGTACGACGAGGCCGTCGCCGACCTGCTTGCAGCTGACCCTGAAATGACGACGATCCAGCTTTATGAGGCGCTCGCAATCGAAGACATCCAGCACGCCGCGGACATTCTCCATTCGGTGTGGGCAGAGAGTCAGGCTGGCGACGGCTATGTCAGCCTCGAGGTGTCACCCCACCTCGCCCGCGACACCGCGGGCACGGTGGCCGAGGCGAAGCGTTTATGGCAGAGGGTTGGCCGGCCGAATCTGATGATCAAGGTGCCGGCGACTCCCGAGGGGATACCGGCAATCGAGGAACTGATCGGCGACGGCATCAACGTCAACGCGACTCTGATGTTCTCGCTTGCCGACTATGAGGCGGTGGCAACAGCCTATCTGCGCGGCCTCGAAGTGAACTCCAACCCGGTTGGTGTGGCGTCAGTCGCCTCTTTCTTTGTCAGTCGCGTTGACACAAAGGTCGATGCTGCGCTCGAGGCGATCGGTACGCTTGAGGCCCTTGCGCTATGCGGCCGGGCGGCGATTGCCAATGCAAAGCTCGCCTACCGTCGTTTTGGAGAACTCTTCGGAGCCACGGCTTTTGCGCCGCTGGCCGCGCGTGGGGCGATGGTGCAGCGACCTCTGTGGGCGAGCACCAGCACCAAGAACCCGGACTATCGGGACGTGATCTATGTCGAGGAGCTGATTGGCCCCGACACCGTCAACACCCTGCCGGTGGCCACCCTCGAGGCCTTTCGAGATCACGGCGAGCCTCGCACCAGCCTGCTCGAAGACGTCAACGGGGCCGACCGCGTTTTTGCTGAACTCGCAGAAGTGGGTGTCGATATCGACGCCACGACCACGCAGCTTCAGGTCGAGGGCGTTGCCGCATTCGCGAAATCATTCGATCAGCTCCTGGGCGCGTTGGACGAGGCCAGGGCGGGTAGAAAGTGAATCCTGTGGAGGTCTGAGCATGTGCGGCATCATCGGTTACGTCGGTTCTGACGAGGTCGTGCCGGTCCTCCTCGATGGTCTGCGCCGCCTCGAATACCGGGGTTACGATTCGGCCGGCATCGCGGTCATGGGTACGAGCGAGATCGGGATCCTCCGAGCCGCCGGCAAGCTCGGAAACCTCGAACAGAAGGCATATCACGAACCGCTGCACGGAACAGTCGGCATCGGCCACACGCGGTGGGCGACCCACGGCGCTCCGACCGAGGCCAATGCCCACCCGCAGACCGACAGTGGCGGTCAGGTGGCCGTGGTCCACAACGGCATCCTCGAGAACTACAGCGGTCTGCGCAGGGAGTTGCTCGAGGCGGGTGTCGAGCTGCAGTCCGATACCGACACCGAACTCATCGCCCAGCTGCTCGGCCGCGAGGAGGGTCCGCTCGCCGAACGCGTCCTCGCCGTACTGCCTCGCCTCGAGGGTCAGTACGCGGTAGTGGCGGTTCACCGGGCCGAACCCGAGGTCGTCGTGGCCTTCCGTAACGGTCCGCCGTTGGTGGTCGGCCTCGGTGAGGAGGAGAATCTGGTTGCCTCCGATGTCACCGCCCTCCTCCACCGAACCCGGCGGGTGGTCTACCTCGAGAATGGCGATATCGCCGAGGTCCGGCGGGATGCCCTGCGTTTACTCGATGTCTCGGGAGGAGAGATCGAACGAGCGGCCGACACCCTCGATTGGGATGCGGCGCGAGCGGAAAAGGGCGGCTACCGACACTTCATGCTCAAGGAGATCTTCGAACAACCCGATGCGATCCGTAATACGGTTCGCGCATACCTCGACCAGGAGCGTCGCGGCGTTAATCTCGATGGGCTTGGTTTTTCCCAAGAGGAGCTGGCACGGCTGCGACGGATCCACCTGGTGGCTTGCGGAACCTCCTGGCACGCGTGCCTGGTCGGGAAGTTCGTCCTCGAAGAGATGACCGGTCTACCGACCGAGGTTGACTACGCATCCGAGTACCGCTATCGCACACCGCTGGTCGGCGACGATGTGCTGGTCATCGGAGTCACCCAGTCGGGCGAAACCGCCGATACCCTGGCGGCGATGGAGATGGCCCGGGAAGCCGGCGCACTGCTGGCGACGGTGTGTAATGTCCGCGGCTCGTCGGCCTGGCGCCTGGCTCCCTCTCAAATTCTGACCCAGGCCGGGCCGGAGATCGGCGTTGCCTCGACCAAGGCGTTCACCACCCAGCTCGTGGCGATGATTTTGATCGCTCTCGGTCTGCGCTCGGCCCGTGGGCTTGCTGATGCCACCGATGTCGATTTGGTGGCCGAGCTGCAGCGGTTGCCACAGGCGGTTGAGCGGGCGTTGTCCATCGATGACGAGCTTTTCGCTCTCGGCACCGAGATGCTGGCCGATGCAACCGACTCCCTCTACCTGGGCCGCGGCATTCTGTACCCCATTGCCCTTGAAGGCGCCCTCAAACTCAAGGAGATCTCCTACCTCCACGCCGAAGGCTATCCCGCGGGTGAGATGAAGCACGGGCCGATCGCCCTGCTCCAGGAGGGATTTCCGGTGGTGGCAGTTGTTCCTGGCGGTACCAGTCGCGACAAGCTGATCAGCAATCTGATGGAGGCGCGGGCGCGGGGTGCGGCGGTGCTCGCGGTGGCCGACGAAAATTCTGACGAAATCGCCGATGTTGCGGATTTGACACTGACCGTGCCGACGGTGCATCCGCTGTTGCAGCCGGTGGTCACAGTCGTGCCGTTGCAGCTCCTCGCCTACCACGTTGCGGTCGAGTTGGGCCTCGATGTCGACCAGCCGCGCAACCTCGCCAAAAGCGTCACCGTCGAGTAATCCCTCCGCCCGCCCAACCATGGCTTGAGGCTTGGGACCTGAGGCTTGCAGATGACTTCGAGTTGCTGATCAAGCCTCGAGCCCCAAGCCCCAAGCCACAGTGGTTCGCATCTCGAGAGTTGAGTCTCCGGCGTCGCGCTGGTACTTTCTTCCCTCCTCCGGAGGTGTGAGACGCGTGGGTTCCCTTCTCGATAATCTGAACGAACAACAGCGCGAGGCGGTAGTTCATGGCGAGGGGCCGTTGCTGGTGTCGGCCGGTGCGGGTTCGGGAAAAACCAGGGTCTTGACCTACCGGATCGCCCACCTGCTCGCCTCTGGCGTTGCCGACTCGGCCGAGATCACGGCGGTCACCTTCACCAACAAGGCGGCCAGGGAGATGCGCGAACGCGTGGAGAGCCTGCTCGGTCGCCCTCTTCACGGAGGATTTGTCGGAACCTTCCACCGCTGGGCCCTGGAGGTCCTTCGTCGTTGGCCGAAGGCTGCCGGGCTCCCCAGCCGTTTCGGCATCGCCGACGCTGACGACCAACGAGCAATGATGCAGCGCGCGCTGAAGGATCTCGGTCTCGATCCCAAAGAACTGCCACCTCGGATGGTGCTATCGCGAATTTCGGGCATGGTCAACCGCGGCACCGATCGCGAGACCTTTGTCGACCGCGCCTCCAGCTCATCGGACGATACGGTCGGTCGGCTGTGGGAGCGCTACGAGAAGCTCAAGACCGTGGCGGCGGTGGTGGATTTCGACGACATGCTGGTGCGCGCCCTGCGGGCCGTGCGAGAAGACGAAAAGGTCCGCAACGCCGTTGCCCAGCGCGCTCGGTTCCTCCTGGTCGACGAGTTCCAGGACACCAACAGCCTGCAAATGGATCTGCTGACCGTCATCCTCCAAGGTCGCGGGAACATCACAGCGGTCGGCGACGAGGACCAATCCATCTATCGGTGGCGCGGCGCCGAGCTTGCCAACATCCTCTCCTTCGAGACTTTCTTTCCGGGCGCGCGGGTGGTGGCACTGGAGGAGAACTACCGATCGACCCAGCCGATCCTCACCGTTGCGGGCGGTCTCATTGCCGCCAACAGTGGACGTCGGGACAAGACCCTCTTCACCAGCCGTCAGGGTGGGGAACCGGTGCGACTCCACGTCGCTGCCGACGAACGCGGGGAGGCGCGCTGGGTGGCCGACCACGTTGAGAGCAAGGTCGGAAGCTCACCACTCAAAGAGATGGCCGTTCTCATGCGCACCAACGCTCAGACGCGGCCATTCGAGGAGGAGCTCACCCGTCGGCGGGTGCCATACCGGGTGGTCGGCGGTCTCCGCTTCTGGCAGCGGGCCGAGATCAAGGATGCGCTCGCCTATCTGCGGCTCGCGGTGCGGCCCAGCGACCTCCTTTCCTTCGAACGCGTGGTCAACGTCCCGGCCCGGGGTATCGGAGCTGCCACGATGGACGTTCTGCGCAGCGCCGCAGGCGACCTCGGCCAGAGCCTGCCCAAAGCTGCCCGTCAGCTGCCGGAGGGTCTCAGTCCTCGGGCGCGCCTTTCCCTGGAGAAGTTCTTTTCAATTCTCGATGAGGCGCCAGCCCGGCGTGAGGAGCTGACTCCGGGAGACTTTGTCGGATGGCTGCTCGAGGCGTCCGGGCTTTTCGCGATGTACGAAGGTGACGCCGAAGATCGGGTGGCACGGCGCGAAAATCTGCAACAGCTGGCGGCGGCGGTGGCTGAAGCGGCAGCACGCGGCCAGGAGCTCGAGGAGTTTCTGGACTCGGTAGCGCTCCTCGAAGAGAACGATGACGAGGGTGCCGCGGACGGCGTCGCTTTGATGACCCTCCACTCGGCGAAGGGATTGGAGTTCGACATCGTCTTTCTGGCCGGGATGGAGGATGGCCTCTTACCGCACGCCAACTCGCGGGATGAGCCCGAAGGCCTCGAAGAGGAACGGCGGCTTGCCTATGTCGGCATGACCCGGGCACGGAAGTGGCTGGCACTGACCGGTGCCCGGAGCCGTTTCCTCTTCGGGCAGAGGCAGCCGACGCGCCTTTCGCGTTTTCTCGACGAGCTGCCGACTGGAGCGATCGATGATGTGTCGGAGCCCGTTGCCAGCTGGAGCGGGTCCCCCGGCGCGGGGCCCGTGGCGCGGCCCCGGCCCACCCGGGGCGGCGGCGCCAGGCCAGCGAGACGGCAGGGTGGACCGGCTCCGGCGACGGTCACCGATTCGAATGGCACCGGCTGGCGACCGGGGGACAGGGTCCGACACATGCGCTTCGGTTCAGGAGTCATCCTGGCCTGCCAGGGAACCGGCGCCCAGCTCAAGCTGGTTGTCTTCTTTGACCGCGCGGGCCGCAAGACCCTCGTTCCGACCATCGCGAAGCTCGAAAAGGTGTGACCGGGAATCAAAGAGGAGTATCCTACGTAGTGCTCTTCGGAACCGGTAGGGACAAGGTGCGCGCACGGGAGACATCATGAAGAAGGAATGGCATCACACAACGGTTCTGGCGGTACGCCGCGATGGCGTCGTGGCGGTCGGTTCGGACGGCCAGGTGACCCTGGGGACCACGGTGGTCAAACACGGCGCCGCAAAGGTCCGGCGGCTTGCCGGCGGCAAGGTATTGGCCGGGTTTGCGGGCTCGGTCGCGGACGCGCTGGCGTTGTTCACCCGCTTCGAATCGAAGCTCGAGGAGTATGGCCACAACCTCGAACGAGCGGCGGTCGAGCTCGCCCGCGATTGGCGGACCGACAAGGCGCTGCGCCACCTGGAAGCGCTTTTGATCACGGCCGACGAAAAATCGACCCTTCTCGTCTCGGGTACCGGCGAGGTGCTGTCGCCTGACGACGACGTGGTGGCCGTTGGTTCGGGAGGAAGCTATGCGCTGGCCGCGGCGCGGGCGCTCCTCAAGTACACCGAGCTGAGTGCCGAGGAGGTGGTCAGAGAGAGCTTGTCGATCGCTGCCGAAATCGACATCTACACCAATGATCAAATCACTATCGAGGAGCTCAGGGCGTGAAGCTGGACAAGTTGACCCCACAGGAGACTGTTGCCGAACTCGATCGGTTCATCGTCGGCCAGGACGCAGCCAAGCGGGCGGTGGCGGTGGCCCTGCGTAACCGCTGGCGGCGCCAGCAGCTCGAGCCCGAGCTTCGTGAAGAGGTGGCGCCCAAGAACATCATCATGATCGGACCGACTGGAGTCGGCAAGACCGAAATCGCCCGGCGGCTGGCGCGCCTCACCGGGTCTCCGTTCCTCAAGGTCGAGGCCTCCAAGTTCACAGAGGTGGGTTATGTCGGTCGCGACGTGGAGTCCATTATTCGCGACCTGCTCGACGCATCGATCCAGCTGGTCCGCACCGAACGGGTGGCCGAGGTCGCGGTCAAGGCTGAGCGCGCGGCCGAGGATCGACTTCTCGACCTTCTCGTCATGAGCTCGAGCTCGGCGACCGAGACGTCTCTGGAAGAGCGCCGACGGGCCCTCAAGCGGCCACTTCGAGATGGAATGCTTGAGGAGAACGAGGTCGAACTCGATGTTGCCGAGGACCGCATGCCGACGGTCGAGATGTTCACACCGCAGGGCATGGAATCGATGGGTATCAACCTCAAAGACATGATGGGTGGCCTGATGGGGCGCAAGTCGCGCAAGCGCATGACGATTGCCGACGCGAGGCGCATTCTCGTCTCCGAGGAGGAAGAAAAGCTCATCGACCGCTCCCAGGTTGAGGCCGAAGCCATCACCCGGGTCGAGGAGGCGGGAATCGTCTTCCTCGACGAGATCGACAAGATCTGTTCTCGCGAAGATGCCGGCGGGCGAGGCCCGGATGTGTCTCGCGAAGGCGTGCAGCGCGACCTTCTTCCGATCGTCGAGGGGACCCACGTCAACACCCGATATGGTGTGGTGCGGACGGATCACGTTCTGTTCATCGCCGCCGGCGCCTTCCACGTCTCGCGGCCGGCAGACCTCATCCCCGAAATGCAGGGACGATTTCCAATCAGGGTCGAGCTGCAATCTCTTGGCGCCGACGAATTCGAGCGGATCCTGAAGGAGCCTGAAAATTCGCTGATCCGTCAATACACTGCGCTGCTGGCGACCGAAGATCTCGAACTTCGATTCACCGATGAGGCGGTACGGACCATCGCCGTGATGGCGGCGGAGATCAATGAATCCGCCGAGAACATCGGCGCTCGCCGGCTGCACACAGTCCTCGAACATTTGCTCGAAGAACTCAGCTTCTCGGCTCCCGAACAAGCCGGTGAGATGGTCGAGGTCACGGCGGAAATGGTGGAGGAGCGACTGGGCGATCTCGTCGGCGACCGCGACCTCGCACGCTATATCCTGTAAGCTTTCCCCGTGCCCGTCTCCGTCTCTGTCTCCGTGCCCGATGGCCGCCGGTGTGGAGGATCGATCGCGCTGAACGTCCTGCTGGCGCTGGTGATGGTGTTTCTGATTGGTTGCGGCAAAGAAGGTCTGCCGTTGCCGCCCGAGATCCGGGTTGCCGAGCGGACGACCGATCTGACCGCTTTCCAGGAGGGTGACGAAGCGGTTCTGCGGTGGAGCTATCCCGCGATGACCACTGCGGGCCAGAACCTGACCGACATCGAGGAGATCCAGGTGTGGCGGGCTGCCCTGCCCCTCGGACAGGAACCGCCCCCCCCCATCTCGCCACAGGACCGACAGATGCAGCGGCAGCTCCTCGAGGGCCAGGGCGAAATTTTGAGGGCGCTTGGGTCGGACGAGATCGCCACTGCGACGAGAGGTTCGGCCATTCTCATTCGCGACGATCTCGAGCCATGGCGGCAGACGGTGGAGGACCCGGAGCTCTTCGTTCTTTGGTACGGGGTTCGTACGGTGTGCTGCCGGCATCGCGAGTCAGAACTGTCAAATGTCGTGCGTCTCGAACCACAGGCGCCGCCCGATCCACCCATCGACCTCGGTTTGGAAGCCGGTGCGGGTGGTATCGACGTTCGATGGACCCCGGCGGCCGACACGAAAACCCTGATCGAGCGGTCAGCGGACGGTGCTGCATGGACCGCTGTGACGGAAGAGCCATTGGATGGTGACAGCTGGCGCGACGAAATTGCGCCCCAGGGACAGGCCTGGAGTTTTCGCTTGCGGTCGGTGATCGCCCTCCCGGGCGGCAATCTCGTGGTAGGTAAGCCGTCACAGCCGGCGCGCATCGACCACCCGGACACCTACCCTCCGGGCGCACCGTCAGATGTTGTGTGCCTGCCGGAGGGGGCGCAGGTCCGAGTGCGTTGGCAGGCGGTGGCGGGTGCTGTGGTCTACAGCGTGTCCCGTCAACACGGCAACGAAGCAGCTTACATCCTGACTGATGACCACCGGTCGATTGAATTCACCGACCGGGAGCCGCCACTCGGTGAGCTCGTCTATTTTGTGACCGCGCGGGACGCTGCCGCCAACCGCAGCGAAGAAGCGAGCTGCGAGGTCGTCATGGGTGCCATGCCGTGAGGTCAGAGCTCTACAAGATCGAGGGCGCCGGCAACGATTTCGTGCTTGGTGTCGGGGCCTGGGCGCAGCGCCTCGATGACGGGGCTGATCTCGTACAGCGGTTGTGTGACCGGCGACGGGGGATTGGCGCCGACGGAACCCTTGCGCTCGAAAAGGTGGCGATGGACCGGGCACGGCTCGGCTATCGCAATGCCGACGGCAGCGAGGGGGCTTTCTGCGCCAATGGCACCCGCTGTGCCGCACGCGCCGCGGTCGAGCTTCTTGGTTGTCATCAGAACGTAGTGATCGAGACCGGGTGGGCTGATATTCCGGCTGAGGTCGACGGGTCACGGGTGAGCCTCGAGCTGCCGCCGCCGCAGTCCGGGCCGCAGCGACCGGAAGCCGCCGGGCCAGAGGGCATCAGCAATGGATGGCTCTTGAATATCGGTGTCCCGCACTTGGTGATCGAAACCACCGGACTTGCCGATCTCGACCTCGCCGGCGTTGCGCCGCCCCTCCGGAACCATCCCGTTCTTGGTCGCGAGGGCGCCAACGTCAGTTTCTACACGGTTGCGGCTGACGGCACCCTGAGACTGCGGACCTACGAGCGCGGTGTCGAGGCGGAGACTCTGAGCTGTGGTTCCGGGATGGTGGCGGTGGCGCTGGTGGTGATGGCCGAGAGCGCGGTGGATCGAGTCGAGCTGGCCCCGCTCTCCGGTGATCGCCTGCTCGTGGAGGCCCTCGGCGAGCCACCCGTCTGCGCGACCCGCCTCACCGGCCCCGCGCGCTTCATCGCCAAGCTCGATCCCTCTGACGAATTCCTCCGCGACCTCTGAACAGCGTCCGAAAAGGCCTGAGGCTTGGGACCCGGGGCTTGATGGATCGAAAGCGCGGGCGTTCTTTGATGTCCTCAAGCCACAAGCCTCAAGCCCTTACGCGAAAACCTTCCAGCCGATGATCAGGCATGCGGCGGCAAAGTAGCCGGCTGCGAGGTCGTCCGCGACGATGCCGATGCCACCGGGGAGCTTTTCAAAGGCTTTGATCGGCCACACCTTGACCACGTCGAAGAATCGGAACAGCAGGAACCCGGCTGCGGCGAATATGGCGAGTTGTAAGGTGGTGAGCAACGGCACGAAGGGCAGCGCCACGAGATAGACCAGCCACTGGCCGGCGGCTTCGTCAACGACAATTGGTCGAGGATCGCCCTCCCCCCGCCTCTCCGCTTCGATTTCGGAGGACCAGATCCCGATCATAGCGAACAGAACCAGGCCGACCGCGGTCAGCACGATGCGAGCCGGGTTCGTCGACAAAAACGCGCATATTCCCAGCCACAGGAGGGCCGGAGGCAAAGAGCCGACTGTGGTCCCGGGTGCGGGCAGCCTGTCTCCGAGCCCGCCAAAGGTCGCAACAGCTCGCGCGAGAGCTTGGTGGCCGCTCATGACTCATCTCCCGTCTGCAAAGCCTCGATCAATTTTCTGTGCATTGCATCGAAGGCGCCCGAAGAACAGCCTACCACCACATCCCCCGGTTTGAGGACCTCGAGAAGCCTCTCAACGGGGTCATCATCTTCGCCGGGCATCACAGACGCAACCCCCCTGTCGTCGAGAGCGGAGGACAGGATCTCGCGGTCGATGACGTCAGATGGATCGAGTCGGTCCCGGTGGAAGGGTGGCGCGACCATCACGAGGTCGGCCGCGGCGAGATTCTCGAGGTAGGCGTCCTGAAAGGATCGTCGAGCTGCGGTCAGGGAGCGCGGCTCGAAGGCGATGACAAGGCGGCGGCCAGGCCACCGTTGGCGGGCGGCGGCGATGGTCACTCCGATAGCGGTCGGGTGGTGGGCGAAGTCGTCGACAACCGTGATCCCCGCGGCCTCACCGACCACCTCCATCCTTCGCGCAACCCCCGGAAATGAGCCCATTGAGGCGGCCGCGGCTGCCGGCTCGATCCCAGCGCTGATGGCGGCGGCTACCGCCATGGCTGCATTCTGAAGATTGTGGAAGCCGGCCTGCGGCAGAACCAGCCCGAAGGTCTCCCCCCGCCAGGCGATCTCCGTGGTGCTCCTCTCGTCTTCGGCCTCCCACGACAGAAGCCGCAGCTCGCAGTCGGTGTGTGGCCCGACGCGGACCAGCGGTGCCGTCGCATCACGAGCGGCGGCGACCGCCCCCTCGCTCCATGCGTTGACCACCACGGCGCCGTTTCGCGGGACCTGTGCGGCGCCTGCCCGGAAAGCGGTCAACACCGCCTCGAGATTTGGGTAGAGATCTGCGTGGTCGAATTCGACCGGGCCGATGAGGAAGAGATGGGGTCGGTAGTGGAGAAATTTCGGGCCGCGGTCGAAGAAGGCGGTGTTGTACTCGTCTCCTTCGATAACGAGGTGAGAACCGCCACCGAGGCGGAACCCTCGGGGGTTCCATCGCGGAAGTCCACCGATGAGATAGCTCGGATCGGCCCCGACCTGCTCGAGGATCCATGCCAGCATGGCCGAAGTCGTGGTTTTGCCGTGGGTACCGGCGACAACCAGGCTTTCGAGGCCACGTGCCAGGACGTAGTGCGCGACCGCCTCCGCCTGAGACAGGTGGGGAATCCTTCGCTCGAGGACCGCCGCCACCTCCGGGTTGTCCCGCGGGACTGCGTTGCCGATGATCACGCGGTCGATATTTTCGGACAACCGTTCAGGATCGAAGCCGAGACGCACTGGAATCTGGAGCTCTTCGAGCAACGTGCTCATGGGCGGGTAGAGCTGGGAATCAACACCTTCGACGTGGTGACCGAGTTGGTGCAGCATTCCGGCCAGCGGGGCCATCGCCGTACCTCCAATGGGCAGAAAATAGAGGTGCTCTGGGCTAACGTATAAATCCTGCAAAAATGCTCCCTCAGAGTTGCGGCTCGGTGGGCTGCTCCATAAGATTGTCTCTGTTTGCGGACGCTATGACAAGGAGGATTGCGAATGTCAAAATACCGCTTCACGCTTCTCACCGCCACCGTCATGGTGGTGACACTGGCCGCCACCGCTGCGGTGATAGGTGCCGCCGATGGGCCCAAATTGATGGTGCCTGAAAAGATCAGGGACATGGGGAAAGTTGCCCAGGGTGAGGTGCTCAACGTTGATTTTGCGGTCGTCAATGAAGGCGACGAAACGCTCGAGATCAAAGCCGTCCGACCGACGTGCGGATGTACGGTTGCAGATTTCGATCGCGAGATCGCTCCCGGCAAAACGGGCTACATCAAGGCCAGACTCGATACCCGGGATTTTTCCGGGCCGATCTCGAAATCGATTCTGGTCATGACCAACGACCCCCAGGACCCGACGAGGACTCTGGTCATCAAGACCGTGGTCCATCCCTATGTTCAGGTGCTACCAAGGGCATTGGTTCGGTTTAACGCGATCCAACACGAGCCCATGGAACAGAAAATTACCGTCGTGGCTGGTGAAGAAGATAAGAATTTCAAGGTCAACAGCGTCAAATCTTCGGTGCCGTTTCTCCTCGCTTCGGTCCGTCCGGTTCCCGCCGACCAGCTTCTGGCCGGAAAGTCACCGCAACAGTACGAAATCACCCTGACGATGAAAGAGAACCCGCCGGTGGGGCCGGTCAACACGGTTCTCGAGATCGAAACCAACCACCCCAAGGCTAAAACTGTGCCGGTCAAAGTCTTTGGTGTCGTGAGGGCTCTTTTGCACGTGACACCGTCACAGATCCAGTTCGGAGCGGTCGAAGCCAAGAAGCAGCCGGGGCGAAACGTGATCGTTATCAACAACCGATCCGGCGGAGTGACGGTTACGGTGACCAACGCGGCTGTCAACGACCCTGCCTTCGACGCAGAGGTCGTGGTTATTGAAAAGGGGAGGCGCTATCAGGTGACTGTCACCGTCAATCCTGACGCGAGTGCCGGACCTCGCGACGCCGTGTTGACGTTGAAGACCAGCGATCCCGAGTTCCCAACAGTCGAAGTTCCGGTACGGGCCAACATAAGTTAAGAGTGAAGAGTTAAGAGTAAAGGCCTCTGATTACGAGCCGAGGAGGGACGTTGTGATCCATCGCAGCGTCCCTCCGTTTGTCTTGAAGAGGCTTGACTCTTCATCCTTAACCCTTAACCCTTTACTCTTTACTAGCGAGCCGGCGGCTTGATCGTTGGACTCGCGGTGACATTGGGGCAGGCATCTTGCTTCGGACAATAGGCATCGAGACCTCTTGTGACGAGAGTGCCGTCGCGGTTGTGGGTGGCGACGGACAGGTCGAGGTGAGCCTGTTGTCCAGTCAGATAGCGGCGCATGCGCCCTATGGGGGCGTTGTTCCGGAGCTTGCCTCGCGCGAACACCTCAAGGCCCTGCCATATCTCGTGGATCAGGCTCTGGATGC
>Ga0316193_10000254_pt1 | contig 31567 bp, 33 predicted proteins | sample MerIslsedime2_MG_FD_207735 | JGI IMG/M metagenome (GOLD analysis project Ga0316193, IMG submission 207735) | Coastal sediment microbial communities from Maine, United States - Merrow Island sediment 2 | ecosystem: Environmental > Aquatic > Marine > Coastal > Sediment | place: USA: Maine... | reverse complement strand
CAGCGCTTCCTTGGTCGATAGACGAGGCGCTTCGGCTCGAGCGGACCCTCGCCCCGCTTCGAGACGACGTCCGCGAGAATCAGACGTGCGACGAACGTCCGTGGCTCTCGGACGAGCGCGCTGACGGTACGAACCTTAGACTTGCCCGTCATCGTCCGTGCCGCCGGTGGCCTTGCCGATGGCGTCGCGCATGTCGGTGTCAGCCGCGACGTTTCGGATGTTGTAGTAGTCCATCACGCCGAGGTTGCCCGCCTTGAGAGCTTCCGCCATGGCTTCGGGGATTCGAGCTTCGGCTTCGACGAGGTGGGCTCGCATCTCTTCGACCTTGGCTCGCATCTCTTGCTCTGCGGCGACGGCCAGTGCACGGCGGCCTTCGGCGCGTGCTTGTGCAACCTGCTTGTCGGCCTCTGCCTGCTCGGTCATCAGCTTCGCGCCGATGTTGGTCCCAACGTCGACGTCCGCGATGTCGATCGAAAGAATGTTGAAGGCAGTGCCGCTGTCGAGGCCACGCGCGAGCACGTTCTTCGAGATACTGTCGGGATTCTCTAGCACCTCGGCGTAGGTCATGGCGGAGCCGATGGTGGAGACGATGCCCTCGCCGACGCGGGCGACGACCGTTTCTTCGGTCGCGCCGCCAACGAGACGATCGATGTTCGAGCGGACGGTGATTCGCGTGACGACCAGCAGCTGAATCCCGTCTTTGGCGACCGCGGTGATCTTGGGGGTCGTGATGACGCGTGGGTTGACGCTCGTCTGAACGGCTTCGAGCACGTCGCGGCCAGCGAGATCGATCGCCGCCGCCCGCGAGAAGTCGAGAGAGATGCCGGCTTTGTCGGCGCTGATGAGCGCCGTCACCACGCGGTTGACGTTGCCGCCCGCGAGGTAGTGCGACTCGAGGATGTTCGTCGGTGTGTCGATGCCGGCTTTCACCGCGGCGATCCGAGGATTGACGACTTCCCACGGCGCCACGCGTCGCAGTCGCATGCCGATCAGCTCGCCAAACCCGACCTTCGCCCCACTCGACCAGGCGGCAATCCACAGTCGGACCGGGATTAGCCAGACGAACAGGACGAAGAAGACGATGAGGAGCAGGAAAATGAGCGCGAGGGGGGCGAACGACATGGTTGTTCTTTCTTAGCTGGGATCCGGGACGCGCACGACGATGCGTGCGCCTTCCACGATCATGACTTCGACTTCTTGGTTGCTTTCGACGTACTCACCTTCGGTGATGACATCGATTTCGTCGGTGCCGAACCGAACTCGTCCGATCGGACGAAGGGGCGTGACGCTAGTGCCACGCCTCCCGACGAGGTCGTGGCGGTCTTCTTGGGAGACCGCTTCGGCCTGGCTATGTTCGAGGACCATCTGGCGCCCCGCACGGCTCTTGGGAAGCCAGATGAGCATGCCGATGGCGGCGACGATCGAAACCGCGCCGGTGATGCCTCCCCACAGAGGACCAAGCTCTGTCCACGCCGCCACCGCGCCGGCGCCAAGTGCGAAAACACCCAATACGCCGGCGACACCGAAGCCAGGAACGATCGCGACCTCGGCGAACAGCAGGACGAGACCCAAGACCAGCACGGTGACGATGATGAGGGGCGTCATGCGTCTCCCTCGGGGCGGACGATTAGCTCAGGGCCCTCTTTTCCGATGACCCGCACCCGCGCGCCCTGCGCGATGAACTGGCGCTCGCTGCTCGCTTCGTAGCGCTTGCCTTCGATGACCACCTTGCCGGCGGGCCGTAAGTCGGTGAGCGCCTCGCCGACGCGGCCGACGAGATCCGATGCCGGCGGTGCCGAGATCCAGCCGGCTTCCGCCGTCTCGAGCACGAGCGCTCGCCCGAACTCGGTCCGGGAGAGAACCCGCATCGCTACCAGCGCCAAGACGAATGCGCCCAGCAGCGACAGGAGCACGCGAGTCATCGCGTCGGCGAGCAGGCCTGTCTCGAAGGAGACATCGAGCGGCATCCCGATGAGCGAGAGCACCAGCGCTGAGATGACGCAGATCAGTCCGAGCACCCCCGGCACGCCGAACCCGGGAACGAAGAAGATCTCGATGACGACCAAAATCACGCCGGCCAAGAAGAGTAGGGCCTCCTCCCAGCCGACCAAATGGACCACGGCGTGTCCGCCGAAGAACAGGGCAAGCGAGATGAAGCCGGCGACGGTGAAGGCGCCGACGGTACGCGTGTAGAACGCGATCATCAGGCCGAGCATGCCGACTGAAAGCAGAAGTCCGCTGACGGTGGGCTCCGTCAGCCATCTCGCGATCTCTTCGCCCCAGTTGAGCTCCGTGGTGACGAGAGCCGGTGACTCGAGCGTCAGCGCCGCGAGGACGGCGTCGAGGTTGTCGAAGCGTCCGTCGGCCATGCCGAGCTTGATCGCCTGGTCGGTGTCGAGCGTGAGAAGCTTGCCCTTGTCGACGATCCCCTCGATGACGACTTCGCGATCGACCATGGCTTCGGCGATGTCACCTCTGCGGCCATTGGCTTCGGCAGTCGCTCGCATCTCCGCCCGCATGTACGAGACCATCTTTTCGCCCACGGCCTCCGCTTGGCCCGCGCCGCCTTGAATCGGGGTGACTGCGCCGATCGTAGCGCCCTCGCTCATCAGCACGTTGTCGCAAGCCAAGCTGATGAGGGCTCCAGCGCTTATCGCGCGCGGATGAATGAAGGCGACCGTCCGGGGCTTCGCTTCGAGGATGGCGTCGCGGATCTGAATCGCGGCGTCGACTCGGCCGCCGAGGGTGTTCACCTCGAAGATGATCGCCGCGGCATCAGGGTTCGTTTCGACCGCCCGCCGCACGAAGGCCGCCAAGCCGAGCTCGACCGTTCGGTCGATGGCCACTACGACCACCTTGCTTCCGGAGGGAGCGTCGATCGGAAGCGGCTGAACGTCGGCAGCCGTATTGGTGCTCGGCTCAGGTCGGTAGCCCGAGTCCTCGTCGTCCGAATCGCTCTTCTGCCCGAACGCGATCTGCACGCCGGAAAGGATCACGAAGGCAACTAACAAGCCCCGGAAACTCAATCGCGGGTACGTGGCCGACCTCACGCTCCGGAACCTAGCTCCCTTGCGACCCTAGCTCAATGCCGTACTTCTTCAGAATCGTACGGGCGAGGACCGTTTTGTGAACTTCGTCCGGTCCGTCGTAGATCCGGGCGGCGCGCTCGTGGCGGTAGAACCATGACAAAGGGGTGTCATCGGTCATTCCGAGGCCCCCATGCACCTGAATCGCCCGATCCACGACGCGCTGCAAGACGGCTGCGACGCTGAATTTGATCGCGGAGATCTCGCTCCGCGCCGCCCTCGCTCCTTCACGATCGATCTTCCAGGCCGCGTGGTAGACCATTAAGCGCGCGGAATCGATCTCTGCGCGGCTCTCTGCGACCCAGTGCTGGATGACCTGCTGGCTGCCGAGCGGCTTTCCCGGCGCGATGAGTCTTTCCGACGCCCGCCGGCACATCAGATCGAGCGAGCGCTCGCAGATGCCGAGCCAACGCATGCAGTGGTGGATGCGGCCGGGGCCCAGGCGCTCCTGCGCGATCATGAAGCCGAAGCCTTCCTGGCCGAGTAGGTTATCGGCCGGAACTCGGCAATCCTGGTAGGCGACTTCCGAGTGGCTCTGCCAGCCGTATCCGAGGTCGCCCATGATCGAGAGGCGGCGGACGTGCTCGAATCCCGGTGTGTCGGTGGGTACGATGATCTGGCTCGCACGCTTGTGGGGTGCAGTATCTGCGTTTGTGACAGCCATCACGATCGCGAAGTCGGCGAGATGCCCGCCAGTAGTGAACCACTTGCGACCGTTGATCACCCAATCGTTCCCGTCTCGAACTGCGCTCGTTTCCATCCAGGTCGGATTGGAGCCCGCACGGTCCGGTTCCGTCATCGAGAAGCAGCTTCGGATACGCCCTTCGGCGAGCGGGCGAAGCCAACGTTCCTTCTGCGCGTCCGTGCCGAACTTGTGGAGGATCTCCATGTTGCCGGCATCCGGTGCCTGGCAGCCGAACACGTAGTGACCGAGGGGGCTCCGCCCGAGGATCTCGCTCATGTGCGCGTGCGGTAGAAATCCGAGCTCCATCCCTCCGTAGTCCGCGGGCATCTGCGGCGCCCAGAGCCCGGCGGCCTTGCACCGCTCTCTCGCTTCGTTGCAGGCGGGCAGCGCCGCCTCGAACGATTCGCGCGCCGCGTCCTCGAGCGGGTAGACCTCGGCTTCCATGAACGCCTCCGTGCGTTCGAGCAGGTCCTGTAGTTCGGGCGTCGTACTAAAGTCCATCGGTGGCCTCCACAATCGGCCGAGCATGATAAGCTCGCGCCCCACCGAAAGCGAGGCCCCATGCCCCCCGTGCCCCCGAAGAACGCTGGACCCGTCCGAGATGCGCATCGTTTCGATGAAGCGCGCCTCGATGCCTGGATGGCGGAGCACGTCGAGGGGTACACCGGCTCATTGCAGGTACGTCAGTTCAAGGGCGGTCAATCGAATCCGACGTTCTGGCTCGCGGACGGCGAGCGTGAGTATGCCCTTCGAAAGAAGCCGCCCGGCAAGCTGCTGCAATCCGCGCACATGGTCGACCGGGAGTTCCGCGTGATGCACGCCCTTCGCGATACCGACGTGCCCACGGCGAAGATGTATGCGCTCTGCGAGGACGATTCGGTCATCGGCACGTCGTTTTTCGTGATGGAGTACGTCAAGGGGCGGATCTTCTGGAATGTGCAGCTTTCCGAGCTCGAGCCGGTCGAGCGAACGGCCATCTACGAGGAGCTCGCGCGGGTGCTGGCCGCGATTCACCAAGTGGACCTCGATGCGACCGGTCTTTCCGACTACGGCCGACCGAACGCCTACGTTGCGCGCCAGGTGAAGCGCTGGACCAAGCAGTATCAGTCTTCCCAGACCGCCGACGTGGGCCCGATGAACACCCTCATCGAGTGGCTGCCGGCCAACATCCCCGACGACGAGGTGACCTCGCTCGTCCACGGGGACTATCGGCTCGACAACCTGATCTTCCATCCGACCGAACCTCGAGCCCTCGCGGTGATCGATTGGGAGCTGTCCACGCTCGGCCATCCCCTCTCTGACCTTGCTTACTCGTGCATGCTCTACGACGTGATGCTTCCGAAGATTGGCGGGCTCGCGGGCGTCGACTTCGCCACCAGCGGCATCCCTTCCGAAGACGCGTTCGTCGCTCGCTATTGTGAGCTCGTCGGCCGCGACGGCGTCCCCGACCTCAACTACTACAAGGCCTTTTCACTCTTTCGGCTCGCCGCGATCGCCCAGGGCGTGTACAAGCGAAGCCTCGACGGAAACGCGAGCTCGACGGAAGCCTCGATGTTTGGCGCTGCCGTTCCGCACCTTGCGGGAATCGCCTGCGGTCTCGTTGGAATCGGATGAAGCCATGATTCAACGCATCGTCATCTTCAAGCTCAAGGACGAGTACTGCAACGACACGGCGCGTGCTGAGTTCGCCGAACGCACACGACGCGATCTCGCTTCGCTCTCCCAAGTTCGAAGCGTCGAGGTTGGCGTCCCCGCGGACGAGGCTTCCGAGGCGAGCTGGGACATCGCGATCACGCTCCAGTTCGACTCGCTGGCAGACGTCCACGCGTACATCGTCGATCCCGACCATCGAGCCTACGTCGATGGCTTCGCGAGCCCGAAGATCGAGGTTCGCAAAGCCTGGAACTTCGAGATTTAGGCCGTTCGCGTCGGGGCGGCCGTTCTGCTAGATCCGCCGCCCGACCATGATTCCACGTTATTCCCCCGCCGAGTTCCAAGCCCTCTGGTCCCAACAACGCAAGTACGAGGCGTGGTTCGACGTCGAAGTCGCTGCATGCCGAGCGATGGAGAACGCCGGCCTCGTGCCGGCCGGTACCGCCGACAAGGTCACGTCGTTCCGCGCTGAGCTCGACCCAGACGCGATCGACGAGATCGAGAAGGTCACTCGTCATGACGTGATCGCATTCCTCACCCATGTGGAAGGCATCGCGGGGGAACCGGCTCGTTGGCTTCACCGGGGGATGACCTCCTCGGACGTGCTCGATTCCGCGCTCGCGCTTCTCCTGGTCGACGCGACCGATAAGCTTTTAGTACGCCTCGATGCGGTCCTCGAGGCCCTTCGTGGGCGGATCGAGGAGCATCGGCACACGCCCGCGATTGGGCGTTCGCATGGGATCCACGCAGAGCCGGTCACCTTCGGACTCATCCTCGCCGGGCACTACGCCGAGTTCGCCCGCGATCGCAAGCGGCTCCAGGATGCCCGCGAAGAGATCGCGGTTGGCAAAATCGCCGGCGCGGTCGGCACCTACGCTCACCTCACGCCTGCCATCGAGGCCGAGGCGCTCAGCTCACTCGGCCTTCGACCCGAGTCCGTGTCCACTCAGGTGGTCGCGCGGGACCGTCACGCGGCCTATCTGTCTGTCCTCGGAGTCATCGCCGCAGGAATCGAGCGCTTCTCGACCAATGTTCGGCACTGGCAGCGAACCGAAGTTGGCGAAGCGGAAGAGCATTTCAAAAAGGGTCAGAAGGGCTCGAGCGCGATGCCGCACAAGCGCAACCCGGTGCTCACAGAGAACCTTTGCGGCCTTGGGCGTGTCGTTCGGGCCGCCGTGATGCCGGGTCTCGAGAACGTAGCGCTCTGGCATGAGCGCGACATCAGCCACTCATCTGTCGAGCGCATGATGATTCCCGACGCGACCGCCACGCTGGCGTTCATGCTCGATCGAGTGCGCGGGGTCATCGCCGATCTGGTCGTATACCCCGAGCGCCTGCGCGAGAACCTCGACCAGACGGGGGGGCTTTGGGCCAGCGAGGGCATCCTCTTGGCTCTCGTCGGGCATGGGCTCGGGCGCCAAGAGGCGTACGTGTTGGTGCAGCGCAACGCGATGAAGGCGTTCGAGGGGCAGGGCGAGTTTCGACAGCTTCTTCTCGCCGACGCGGACATCCGAGAGCGCCTATCCGAAGAGGAGATCGAGCACCAGTTCGACCTGAATCACGCCCTCGCTCACGTGGACACGATCATCGATCGTGTGCTGGAAGTCGACTGAGATGGCGGTATCGCAAGAGACTCTGCAACGAGGTCTTTCGAACACCCTCAACGGCACGGATTTCGAGTCCCTCGGCGAGAAATACGAGGGGAAGGTCCGCGATTGTTACATCGCGAACGGGAAGCGCTACATCGTGGTCACCGATCGCATCAGCGCGTTCGACCGAGTGCTCGGGACCCTTCCTTACAAGGGCCAGGTTTTGAACGGACTCGCGGCGTGGTGGTTCGAGGAGACCAAGAGCATCGTCCCGAATCACGTGGTCGACGTGCCGGACCCCAACGTCATGGTGGGAATCGAGTGCGAGCCGCTTCCGGTTGAAATGGTGGTTCGCGCCTACATCACCGGCGTCACCTCGACCAGCATTTGGACTCACTACGCCCAGGGCACGCGCGTGTTTTGCGGCCACGAGCTTCCCGACGGGCTCAGCAAGTACCAAAAGCTACCCCATCCGATCCTCACACCGAGCACCAAAGCGGACAAGGGCGCTCACGACGTGTCCGCTTCCCGCGAAGAGATTTTGGCGATGGGTCGCATCGGCGCCGACGACTTCGATGAGGCCGCGAGCTACGCCATGGCGCTTTTCGCGCACGGCCAGAAAGTCTGCGCAGACCGCGGACTGATTCTCGTCGATACCAAGTACGAGTTTGGAAAGACTCCGGACGGCAAGATCGTCGTCATCGACGAGATCCACACGCCCGACTCGTCCAGGTTTTGGTACGCCAACAGCTATCCCGAACGCTTCGAAGCGGGCGAGGATCCCGAAAGCTTCGACAAGGAGTACGTTCGACGCTGGTTGGCCGCTGAGGGTTACAAAGGTGACGGCCCAAGCCCGACCATTCCCGACGACGTGCGCGTCGAGGCATCACGCCGATACATTCAGGCTTGCGACGAGATCCGGGGCACGTCGTTCACGCCGGACGAAAACGATCCGCTCCCACGCATCGCCAACAACCTCGGTTTGGAGACACCATGAAGGCCCACATCTTCGTCACGTTGAAGCGCGAGGTTCTCGACCCTCAAGGGGACGCGGTTCGTCGCTCTCTTGCCTCCCTTGGTTTCGAGGAGGTGCGTTCTGCGCGCGTCGGCAAGCTGATCGAGCTCGAGCTGGATGGAGCCGACCGAGCGAACGCGGAAGCCCATATTCAGTCGATGTGCGAGAAGCTCCTGGCCAACCCGGTCATCGAGGATTTTCGCTACGAGATCGTCGACTAGTGTCCGCGTCGGCGCGTGTGCTGACGGGATCCCGCGGGTGTGCTAGCCGATCCGGGTGACTGAGGTCGGCCTACCCAAAGTTCGGAGTGTGCTCGAGTCGCGAGCGGCCCGGGAGCTTGCGGAGCACGAGAAGTGGGCTGCCGTGGCGATGCTCCTTCGCGAAGGGGCCGCGGGGCCCGAGGTCTTCTTCATCCGGCGCGCCGAGCATCCCCGCGATCCCTGGTCAGGGCACATGGCGTTTCCCGGCGGCCGCCAGCACGCGGAGGACGGCTCTCTTCTTCAGACGGCGATTCGCGAGACGCAGGAGGAGGTCGGGCTCGACCTTTCGTCGGAGGCCCACCACATCGGCCAACTCGACGACCTCCAAGCCATCGCGCGAGGGAAGCCGCAGGAGACGGTGATCCGCCCGTTCGTGTTCGAGGTGCACCAACAGTCGCCCATCCTGGCCGACGAGCGGGAAGTCGCCGAAGCCCTGTGGACGCCTCTCATGCCGCTCTATCGGGGTGAGGCCGACACGACGCGGCCCTATCAATGGCACGGCACCCAGATCGACTTTCCCGCGTACGACGTCGACGGGCGCGTCGTCTGGGGGCTCACGTACCAGATGCTTCGCTCGTTCTTCCGGATTCTGGGCTAGCCAGCGCCGCGCCGGGTGCTAGGAATGCCGACAGCCATGCCCGAAGCCGATCCCAAGCGTCTCGTCCAATGCATCAAGCTCGAAAAGGAGCTTCCCGGACTCACCCGCCCTCCGTTTCCGAACGAGATGGGCCAGTTCGTCTTCGAGAAGGTCTCGAAGGAGGCGTGGGATCTCTGGCTTCAGGAGAGCGTGCGCTACATCAACACGTACCGCGTCGACCTCTCCTCGCGCGAGGGCACCGACTTCATGTTGAAGCAGCTCAAGATTTGGCTCGGCCTCGAAGAGGGCGATCTCGCGGCCACGGCCTGGACGCCTCCCGAGCAGTAGGGCGATCGCTACTGGAAGTTCTGGATCGACCAGAACCTTCCGTCGGACGTCTCGTGAAAGCCGCATGCAAGCGCGCTGTAGTCCGTGTTGCTCAGCTTGATGTAGTGGCCGTGCTCGGAGAATGGCTCGCCAGGTCCTTCGTCCCAGATCATCGCACTAGTCAAAGTTCTGAACGCCCCACACTTGGCCGGATGGCGTCGTGTAAAAGCCGCAGGCCACGCGCGTATAGGTCCTCGTCGCCATGCTCTCGTAGTGACCGTTGACGCTATTCGGATTTCCGTCTTCGGGCCCCTCGTCCCACATCGATTGCAGGCAACCCGTGATCACGTGCTCGGCCGAAGGCCAGCCTGGGCACTCGTTCTGTGCCCGCGCTCCGTTTCCACAGGGGATGTCGTAGAAGCTGGCGTGAACACCGCTGACGCTGTCGTACTGAGCGTTGCTGTCCGTGCAATCGTCCCCGTCCATCCATCGCTCGAGCGGCGGCAGACACTGACACTCCCAACGAAAACGATTGATGCGCGCCACGCAGTCCGCGTGTAGATCACCCGTGCTCGGAGCCGCGGCCGGACGGCAATTCGGAATCGGCCTCGCCAGCGGACCGCCTGCGCAAAGAGCGGGGGCACCGCCGGCGCCGCCAGTCCCGACTTCAGGCTGCGTACCCGCGTCGACCTCGACGTTGCTGCTGGGGTTCGCGCGGACGTTCGTGCCACCTGCCACGTTCGCAGCGAGTTCTCGCGCGTCCGTGAACTCTGCGCTCCCCTCGCATGCGAGCATCAAGAGCGCCAAACCGATCTGCCAGAGACGACCCCCCGTCACTCCTTCAGGCTAGCAACCCTTACGGGTGCACCCCAACAGGTGGGTCAGGGGCCTACACAGGCGCACTCAAGGCAGGAAGCGATCGCGGTCTCGTGCCGGTGGTAGGGGGCAGTGCTCGTAGCGCCCGAATATGCGGTACCGCGTGCGCGCGATGAGGTCGTAGAAGAAATCGGTGAGCGCTACGGGCAAGTACCGAAACCAGGAGAGCGCCTTCGCTGGGTAGGGCAGCTCCGCCATCGCCAGCGTGGCGGCCCGGGAGCGGATGAGCACTTCGCCATCCCTGAGGTACACGAGCGTTTCGACCTCGGCGGGAAACTCGGGATGAAGCTCTCGCGCGAGCGTCGCGGTTTCCCCCTGCAGTGCGGCGAACACGAAATGACGGTCTCGGTCGAGCCGAAGCAGCGTCTTCACGATGCCGTTACACATCGCGCACACGCCATCGTAGAAGAGCACGCGCGGGGGGAGCTCGTTCATCGTCATGCAGGGAAACATAGGGCCGATGGCTCTCGATGTCGTGACGTGTCTGTCGCCCTGGTTCGCCGCAGCATTGCCTGGGCAATCGCAGCGCGTCCAGGGTCGCCTTCAAGCCAGCGCGAGTCTACGATGGGCTCGTCGGTGTAGGCGACGAAAGAGCGAGGTCCCATCATGTCCGAAGCCTGGAAGAAAACCGCATGCATTCTATGCGAATGCAATTGTGGCCTCGAGGTCCAGTTGGGTGGGGACGACGACCGGCATTTCACCCGCATTCGGGGGGACAAGGCGCACCCCGCTTCCAAGGGCTACGCCTGCGAGAAGCCGCACCGTCTCGATTACTACCAGAATGGCCCTGACCGGATCACATCTCCGCTCCGGCGCAGAGCCGACGGCACGTTCGAAGAGATCGACTGGGACACGGCGATTCGCGAGGTCAGCGAGCGGCTGAGCGCCCTTCGCGACGAGCACGGCGGCGACACGATCTTCTACTTCGGTGGCGGCGGGCAGGGCAATCATCTGCCCGCAGCCTATTCAGCCGCGACTCGGCGCGCGCTCGGCTCGCGCTATCGTTCGAGTGCTCTCGCCCAAGAGAAGACCGGGGAGTTCTGGGTCGGGGGTCGCTTGATGGGGACCGTGACGCGAGGGGACTTCGAGCACTGCGAGGTTGGGCTCTTCATCGGCAAGAACCCTTGGCAGTCTCACGGCATTCCGCGCGCTCGAGTCACGCTGCGCGAGATTTCCAAGGATCCGAATCGCTCGCTGATCGTGATCGATCCCCGCAAGACGCAGACCGCGGAGCTCGCCGACATTCACCTTCAAGTGAAGCCGGGCGCCGATGCATGGCTCCTCGCGGCGCTTGGCGGGGTGCTCGTGCAGGAAGACCTCATCGATCGCGATTGGATCAAGGCGCACGTCCAAGGCGCCGATGACCCGATCGCCGCGCTACGCGAGATCCCCGTGGCCGACTATTGCCAGGCCTCGGGGGTCGACGAGGGGCTCGTCCGCGAGGCGGCCCATCGCATCGGGAAGGCGGAGAGCGTCGCGATCTTCGAAGACCTCGGGATTCAGATGAACCGGTTTTCGACCTTGAATAGCTACCTCAACAAGCTGCTCTGGGTCCTCACCGGGAACTTCGCCAAGAAGGGAGCGCAATACGTACCGACTTCTTTGGTGAGTGTGGCCGGCAATCTGGAGAAACTTGGCGCAGGTGGGGAGTGCAAGCGGAGCCCCGTTGCCAACGAGCGAATCATCTCCGGTCTCACGCCCTGCAATTCGATTCCGTCCGAGATCCTCACCGACCACCCCAAGCGATACCGCGCCATGATCGTCGAGAGCAGCAATCCGGCTCACTCCATGCCGGACAGCAAGGCGATGCGCGAGGCGTTGAGCTCGCTCGAGACGCTGGTGGTCATCGATATTGCGATGACGGAGACCGCGCGGCTGGCCGACTACATCCTCCCCACGGCTACGCAGTACGAAAAGGCCGAGGCGACGTTCTTCAACTTCGAATTCCCGCACAACTACTTTCACGTTCGACGGCCTCTTCTGCAGGCACCCGACGGAGTTCTCGCTGAGGCGGAGATTCACGCGCGCCTTTGCGAGGCGCTCGGCGCATACACCGAGGATGAGCTTGCGCCGCTCCACGCCGCGCTCGAGCAGGGGCGTCCGGCCTTCATCCCTGCGTTCTTTGCGAAGGTGCTTTCGAATCCGAAGCTAGCGCCCCTGGCATCGGTCATCCTCTACAGGACGCTTGGACCCCGGATGCCTGAGGGTATGGCTTCGGCCGCGGTCGTCTGGGGTCTCGTACACCAGCTTGCTGCGAAGCACCCCGAGTCGCTGCAGCGCGCGGGGTTCGACGGGCCGGCGTTCGTCGCAGCAGAGAAGCTCTTCGAGGCGATCCTCGAACACCCCTCGGGCGTCATCTTTTCCATCGATGAGTACGAGGAGGGCTGGAACCGCGTGATGACGCCGGACGGCAGGATTCACGCGTCGATCCCTGAACTGCTCGAGGAGCTCGCGACCTTGCGCCATGGAGCGCCCGGCACGGGAGACACGGCGTTCCCGTTCGTGCTCTCCGCCGGCGAGCGGCGCTCTTTCACTGCGAATACCATCTTCCGCTCACCCGAGTGGCGAAAGAAGGATCCGGATGGGCTGCTCCGCATCAGCCCCGACGACGCGGAGCGCCTGGGCGTGGCCGACGGGGGTCGCGTGCGTCTCACGACCAAGCGGGGTTCCGTGGAAGTTCCCGTCGAGGTGTCCGACGCCATGCAGGCGGGGCATGTCTCCTTGCCGAATGGACTCGGCACCGACCACAGCATCGCAGATGGAGTGCTCGAACGGACGGGCGTCGCATTGAACGAACTCACGTCCGTCGAGGATCGCGACTGGCTCGCGGGTACGCCCTGGCACAAGCACGTGGCTGCGCGAATCGAGGCGCTCGCCTAACTCAAAGCTGCTTCATCGCGTTCTGAAGAAGGCTTCGCGCTTCGGTCGCGACGTCTTCGATCGCGGCATTTGGTACGAGCTCGAACATGGCCTTCGGGTCTGCGAACGACACCAAGGCGCCGCCGTCGTCTTCTTGGACGACTACGTTGCAAGGCAGCAGTAAGCCGATCGCAGACTCGCCCTGCAGAGCCTTGTGGGCGAGCTTCGGATTGCACGCTCCGAGGATCACGTAGGGGCGGAAGTCCACGTCGATCTTCTTCTTCAACGTCTCCCGAATGTCGATCTTCGTGAGCACGCCGAAGCCGTTGGCTTTGAGTGCCTCCGACACCCGAGCAATGGCGTCCTCCACCGTGGCACCTTCTAGCTTCTTCGAAAACGCGTAGCTTGGATCGCTCATGGTTCGCCTCCACTTGACCCTATAAGTCGTCCTGCCGCGCGCGCCATAGGGTCGCAAATTCTGCGCGAATGTCTCCACGGGAAAGGCCCTCGATGACGGCGAGAGCCCCGTCGGGCTAGAATCCGCCGCGTGTACAAGTCCCTCACAGCGCAGACGCTGCACTATTTCTCGCGCCCGCAAGAGCGCGTGCTGCGCGAGCCTCTCGAGGCGCCGTCCGCGTGGAAGGGGAGCGACCTCGCCGGCCGAGACGACTGGTGGGAGTCGCTGACGGAGGGCGATGTCGTAGAGCTCGATCGGGCGCTCGCCTACGCCAAGCTCGTCGACAAGCCGATGGGCGAGCTGACGAAGAGAGACTTTCCGCTCCCCACTCTCGAAGCGAAGGTGGCGCGATGGCGCCGCGAAATTCAGGAAGGTCGGGGCTTTCAAGTCATCCGCGGTGTTCCCGTCGAGCGCTGGCCGGAGAGTGACAGCGAGATCTTCTTCTGGTGTCTCGGCCAGCACCTCGGCATTCCAGGCGCGCAGAACCCCCAGCGCGACCTTCTCGGGCATGTGCGGGACACCGGGGAGAGCCCTGAGGAGGTGCGTCACTACCGGACCCGGGTGAACATCAACTTCCATTGCGATGCCGCCGACGTCGTTGGCTTGCTCTGCCTTCGGAAAGCCAAGCGGGGAGGCAAGAGCCGGATTGCAAGCTCGGTCTCTGTCTACAACGAGCTGTTGCAGCAACGACCTGACCGGGTGGAGCGTCTGTACCAGCCGTTTCTGATGGACACGAAGGGCGAAGGGGGCGTCCGCCACCTGCCGGTACGACCGTGTGCCTTCGATGAGGGAACCCTGCGGACGTTCTACCACACGGACTATTTCCGCTCGGCCAGCGACGCTGTAGGGGAGCCGGTTCTCGCACGTGAAGACCGCGAGCTGCTCGACCTCTACAATTCGATCGCAGAGTCACCGGGGATGTACCTCGACATGGATCTCGAACCCGGAGACATTCAGCTCCTCTCGAACCACAGCGTGCTCCACGCACGTACCGGCTTCGAAGACCACACTGACCCGGAGCTGAAACGCCACCTTCTTCGGCTTTGGATTTCGCTTCCGACCGGCCGCTCGCTCGGCACGCGATTGCGAACCGAGCGAAGCCGGCTTCGCATGCTCGGGACGACGATTCGGGTGAAGCTCCGACACGCGATCGAACGCTCCGCAGCCGACTAGCGCGTGCTCCCTTGAACCGCGTACTGGTGGGGTAGCGTCTCTTCGAGGACCCGGGTGACGAATCCGGCGGATTCCAGTTCGGAACGGACGGTATCGATTGTGAGTCGCATGGCGGCAGGGGGGCCGATCGGACTCTCCATCGTGAAGTCTACGATGAGCACCTGCCCGCCGGGGCGGAGGCCCTCCCGAAGCTTCTCCCCGTAGCGGACTCGGTCCTCGATATGGTGCCAGGTATTGACGATGAGGACTCGATCGATCGAACCCGGGGTCAGCCCAGGGTCGTCCGGGGCGATCGTACCCGGCTGCACGTTTCTGAGTTGCTCCCGTTCGATCCGCTCGTGCATCCAATCGACCATCGAGGGCTCGGTATCGAGCGCCAGCACGCGCCCTTCGGGCCCTACCGCTTGTGAAAGGAGATCGAGGAAGTACCCGGTCCCGGCGCCCAGGTCGACGACGCGGCCCCCGGGCGGACACTCGAGCAGGCTCACGACCTCTTCGGGTCGCTGCCAGGCGTCACGGGAGGGGTCGTCCAGGCGGTGGGCGTACTCTTCGGGCGCGGGCAGGCTCGACTCCGAGCCTCCGCTGCTCGAGCTCGGCGCCTCGACGGAGCTGCCAGGGCTGGCCGCGGGCGATCTCGGACTGCACGCGCTACTTGCAGCCGCCAATACCGCCAGCAGGAGAATTGCTCGATGGGTCATTCCGGTCCTCGTTTGGTTCTGCCTTACAATTGGCGACATCTTTGACGCCGACAAGCGACTTCGCATATTTACACGTCAGAAAAGTGCGCCACTTAACCCTTCGCAAGCACAAGAAAAATTGCACGTGGTTACCTCGGGGGTATGCTGGCGCCGTGCTCTCTGAGCTCAGAGGGGGAAGGAAATAAGTTCCATGAAGAGACATCTGCATTCATCTCTCACCGTATTGGTGTGCTTCACGCTTTTCGCGACCATGCTGACGGGGTGCAAAGAGGAAGCGGAAGAGCCGGAACCCGAGCCTACGACGGGTGCCGAAGCTCCCGAGCCGGAACCGGAACCGGTCGTCGAACCGGTTGAGGAGCCGTGTGTCGTCGAGACCGTATACTTCGCGTTCGATTCTTCCGATCTCGACAGCAGCGCACGCGCGGCCATCGAGACGGCCGTCGAGTGCTACCGCAACCAGAATCCTGGCGTTCAGCTTCTGCTCACGGGCGCCTGCGATCCACGCGGAACCGAGGAATACAACATTGCCCTCGGGGAGCGTCGTGCACGCTCAGTGCGCAGCTACATGGGCTCGCTCGGCGTGGACGCCAGCCAGATCTCGGTCACCTCGGTGGGCGAAGAGATGGCGAGCGGCACCGACGAAGCGGGTTGGGCGCGCGATCGCAACGTCACCGGTTCGGAAAACTGACGACTTGTGGGGTGCGCTCGTTGGGGGGTAGCCATTGATGCTTTCCGTATTCCTTCAAGCGAGCGCACCTGAGCAACTGAACCCTTGGAAGCTGATCGTCGGCGCTTCGCCGGTGGTTCAGCTGGTGATGCTCATTCTCGTCTTCATGGCGGTCACGTGCTTGTACATCATCGGCGGCAAGTGGATTCGCTTGAAGCAGGTTACCGACCAGAGCCGGGGCTTCCTGCAAGTGTTCTGGTCCGAGGACCGGACACGCGCGTGGAACGCCAAGGCGATGAACGATATCCACGGTCAGTCGGTCAACTACGAACGCTCGCCGATCGCGACGGTCTTTCGCGCCGGCTATCGTGAGCTCGCTCGCATTGCCCGAGCCGGGCGCCCGACCAAGGCAGACGTGGAGAACGTCGAGCGGGCTCTTCGTCGAGCGCAGAACGCGGAGCTGATGCGGCTCGAAAACAGGGTTTCGTTTCTCGCCACCACGGCCTCGACCGCTCCATTCATCGGCCTTTTCGGAACGGTTTGGGGCGTGATGAACTCGTTCATCGCAATCCACGGTCAAAAGAGCGCGGGGCTCGACGTCGTGGCACCGGGCATCGCCGAGGCCCTCATCGCCACAGCCCTCGGCCTGGCTGCGGCGATTCCAGCCGTCATGGCTTTCAACTATTTCGTCCGACGGATTCAGGTCGTCGATAGCGAAACCTCGGCATTCGCCAGTGACTATCTGAACATCATCCGTCGTCACCTGCTGGTGGAGTAGCGATGGCGTTCTCGAACGGCGACCGCGGATCGGGCAGCCCGCTCAGCGAGATCAACGTCACGCCTCTGGTCGACGTCATGCTGGTCTTGCTGATCATCTTCATGATCGCCGCGCCAATGCTCACCACGGGCGTCAGCGTCGATCTGCCGAAGGCCGATGCCCCACGCATGGATATCGACCAAGAGCACCCATTGATTAGCATTCAGCGTGACCAGCGCATCTTTCTATTCGACGAAGAAGTGACGCTCGATGTGCTGCGCCAGAGGCTGCTGACCGACGAACGTATTCGCGACGTCGACGAAGTGTTCGTGCAGGCAGACGAGCAGGTGCCCTACGGCGTCGTGGCTCAGGTGCTCGCGCTGGTTCGTCAGGCGGGCATCGGCAAGATGGGACTCGTGACGGACCCATTGACCCGGGAGCCGAGGTAGCGATGATCGAGGGCGAGGTCAGCGATTGGCGGGCTTTGTCACTACTCGAGACGGAGCAACCGAGCGCCATCGAGATCGCCGGCGGGGTCGGGTTTGCGTTCGCGACGTTCATCTTGCTTCCGACTCTGGTCCTCTTGAGCGGCTTCTTGCTCGGGGGGATGCAGTCGGTTTTCGGGTTCGGACCCGATGAGCTTGCACCCCCGCCGATCGAAGTGATCGAGACTCGCTTTGTTCGTCTCGGCAAGAAGCGGCCGCAGCGAAGACTTCCGAGCAAAGAGGTGCCGGCGGCCCAACAGAGCGCTCGGGTCCCGACAGCGCCTGAGTCGAGCGCCGCAGCGGCGGTGCCGAGCGGCAAAACCGACAAGGGGCTCGCCAAGCCCAAGAAGAAGCGGCAGCGCGAAGAGGAAGACCTCTTGGCGACACTCGGCGAGCGGGCAGGGGCGATCTCCGACCTCCGGAAGGGCCCCGAGCTCGAGGGGGATCCCGAGGGGATCGTCGAAGGAACCAAATCTACGGGCGACGAGAAGGACATCTACCTCGGGAAGCTCTACTCTTATTTCCGGCGCGGCTGGCAGGTTCCGTCGCGCATCTCTGCCGACGAGCTCGACAAGCTAGCCTGCGTGGTCGATCTCTCGATCACGGACGACGGACGCGTCGGGGACTACGAAATCAAGCGTTCGAGCGGGAATGAAGCATTCGATGAATCCGTTCGTCGGAGACTGAGTCAGGCAAAGGGGGCGGGGCTTCCAGAGCCGCCGGCCTCGGTGGCTGACCAGGTTTTGGGGGAGACGATCTCTTTGCGATTCTTTGGGCATCACGCCCGTTGAGGTACCACATGACTTTGATTGCAGTTCGAAACCAAGTCGCTCTCGTGGCGCTCGCGCTCGCGACGATGCTGAGTCTGCCTGCGCTCTTCTCAGGGCAGGCGACCGGACAAGACGAAGCGCCGCCGCTTCCCGAAGACAAGATCGTCGTCGACATCGATGCGCCGGAAGAGGACCTCTTTCAGATCGGCATTCCCAAGCTCAACGGTGAGCCAGGCGCCCGCACGGAAGAAGGAGGAACCATCCTCCAAAACGACTTTCGACTCATGCCTGGCTTTCGTGTGATCGGCCCATCGTCGGTGCGGCACGACGCTGCTGGCAAGGGGCTCGGTGTCGACCTCGGTGCTTGGGCAATGCTCGGGGCCAACGGCGTGATCAAAGGTCTCGTCGGAGGCAACGACACGAGCCTCCGCGTCGAGCTGCGGTTCTATCAATCGAGCGGCGGCGAGGTGCCGACTCTCAAGAAGACGTACCAAGGCCCGGCGAGTGAGCTTCGCAAGTGGATGCACGACTTCGTAAACCGAGTGATTGCCGTGGTCACCGGCAAGTACGGGCCGTTTGGCACCGAGATCGCATTCGCCAGAAAGCACGGGCCTGGGCACAAGAGCGTGTATGCGTCCGCCATGGATGGCTACGGCGTTCGGAAGGTGTCGAGCGGGCAGGGTGTATCGATGTTGCCGAGCTTTGGACAGGGCTCGATCTGGTACACGCGCATGACGAAGCAAGGGATGTTCATCACGAACACCCGCGTCGGCGGAAGGCGTTTGATCGGCGGCAAGGGCATCACGATGGCCCCGGCGATCTGTGGAGAACGCGTCTACTTCGCGTCCTCTCGAGCTGGGAACTCCGAAATCTACAGCTCGAACTTCGACGGGTCCGGCCTGCGGCGGCTCACACGAAGCCGCGGCATCGATGTCAGCCCTACCTGCGGGCCCCGTGGCCGAATCGCCTTCGTCTCCGACCGGCACGGGAGCCCACAGGTCTTCGTGATGAACGGCGACGGGTCCAAAGTGGAGCGCGTTACTTTTCGAGGTAGCCACAACCAGACCCCAGTCTGGTGCAATGATCCCGAGCAACCGCTCATCGCGTTCAGCGGCCGCGACGGCAATTTCGACATCTTCACCGTCAACGTAGTGACGCAAGAGTACACTCGGCTCACGCAAGGTCAGGGCGACAACAAGGACCCAGCGTTTTCCCCGGACTGCCGACTCATCGCGTTCGCTTCCAATCGAAGCGGTGCCTCTGGCGTGTATCTCTCGGGTCAGGACGGTGTTGACCAGAACTTGGTCATCGGGGGCGTCGCCGAAACCGTCCGCTGGGCTAGATAGCATCACGCTTGCCGTTCGTACGACGGGTCCGTATCCTCGCGCCCGATGGCGATGTGGAAGCGTGGGTGCCTCGCGACGGTCGTCGTGCTTGCCTTGGCGGTGTTCGGCCTTTGGCTGGTGATCGGGGGCGGAAAGCTACAAGAGGACACTACGATCAGCGCGACCCCGTTGGATCGGGGCATCGTGCGTGCGCGCGAGACGAAGCAAGCTCCAGTCAGTCAGGGTGGCGGGGGCAGAGTCTTGTTTGGAGATTTGCACGTTCACTCGACGTTGTCGGTCGACGCGTTCCAGTGGAGTCTTCCGTTGGTCGGAGGAGAGGGCGTACATCCACCTTCGGACGCATGTGATTTCGCGCGCTTCTGTTCGCAACTCGATTTCTACTCTCTTACCGATCACGCGGAGGCGCTCACGCCGCGCGGCTGGGAGATGGTCCGTAACTCCATTCGGCAGTGCAACGCCGTCGATGCCGACAGCGAGCAGCCCGACCTCGTGGGCTTTACCGGCTTCGAATGGACGCAGATCGGGATGACGCCCGAATCGCACTATGGCCATCGAAACGTCATCTTCAAACATCCCGACGACGCGCAACTGCCCGCACGGCCGATCGCTGCGCCGGGTCTCGTCTCTGAAGCGTTCGGGGACCTGAAGATGATCACTCAGAACCTGCCGATTCCGTTTCACGCGTACCCCAATCAACAGGCGTACAACGATGCGGGCCGGCAGTTGCGTGCGGTCGCTTCGCTCTCGCGCTGTCCCGAGGGCGACACGACCGAGTTGCCAGATGATTGTCGAGAGGTCGCGGAGACGCCGGAAGATCTATTTCGGAAGCTCTCGGAGTGGGGGCACGACGCGATGGTGATCCCGCACGGGACCACCTGGGGTTTCTACACGCCGCCGGGCTACGTCTACGACAAGCAGCTTCAAGCGAAACACGACGACCCGCAATGGCAACAACTCATCGAGGTGTTCTCGGGACACGGAAACTCCGAGGAGTACCGCGATTATCGCGAGGCCGAGCGCGAGGGAGACGAGTGGGTTTGTCCGGAGCCCACCGCCTCGTTCGAACCGTGTTGCTGGCGGGCTGGGGAAATCGTGAGGAGCCGATGCGACAAGCCGCTGTCGGAGCAATGCGATCGCGATGTGCTGGAGGCTCGTGAGAACTACGTGAAACTCGGAGTCTCAGGCCATCTCTCGCTTCCCGGGACGGAAGTCGTCGAGTGGGGTGAGTGCGGCCAGTGCACCGATTGTTTTCAGCCGAGCTATGCGTACCGGCCCGGTGGGGCAGTCCAATACATTCTGGCGCGGGGCAGTTTCGAGGGCTCCGAGACTCCGCGTCACACGACGCTTGGATTCATCGCGTCGAGCGACAATCATTCTTCGCGACCTGGCACTGGCTACAAGGAATACGAGCGCCGCAAGATGACGGAGGCCCGCGGCGCGGTCGACGAGGAGTGGCGGCGCATCGTGTTCGGTATGCCGGAGCCAACGCAGACCTCGGTGTCACTCTCGCGCGACGAGGTCTTGTCGGTGCGACCCTTCCTCCGGCTCTTTCTCGAACGCCAGGCTTCGTTCTTCGTGACGGGTGGATTGGTGGCCGTGCATGCGCCGGAGCGTACGCGGGATGCGATCTGGGATGCGCTCGAGCGTCGTGAGGTATACGGCACGTCGGGCGATCGCATTTTGTTGTGGTTCGATCTGGTGAACGCCGGAGAGCAGCGCGTGCCCATGGGAAGCCAGCTCGACTTCGAGGGATCCCCAAGGTTTCGCGTGAGGGCGGCCGGTGCGTTCGAGCAGCTTCCTGGGTGTCCGAGCTCGGTGAATGACGCCCTCGGACCGGACCGAATCGAGCGGATCTGCGCGGGCGAGTGTTACAACCCGTCTGACCAAAGGCGAAGCATCACCCGCATCGAAGTGGTGCGAATCGCTCGTCAGATGAAGGAGAGCGAGGCCGTCGCCGATCTCATCGAGGATCCTTGGCTCACGATACCGTGTCCGCCGGATCAAGAGGTCTGTGAGGTCGAGTTCGAGGACCCCTGGTTCGCGTCAGCGGACCGAGAGCTCGTGTACTACGCCCGCGCGATTCAAGAGCCGAGCCCCGCCGTCAACGCCGAGGGGCTCCGGTGCAAGGATGGTGAATGCCACCCCTGCTACGGCGACTACCGCTTGCCCCTCGACGACGATTGCTTGTCGATGACCGAGGAGCGAGCTTGGTCATCGCCCATCTATCTGCGCTAGTCGTGCGAGCTCAGCGGTCGTCACATCGGGCGGGGCCGAGCTCACGCACTTTGCGAAGCTCTTTCTGCGCCTGTCGGTAGAGCGGCGACTTCTTGTGATTCTTCAGCAACGCCTTGAGGGCGATTTCCGCGTCCTCGCAGGCACGCACTTTGAGGAAAGCCTGTGACATGTCGTAGAGCGTCTCATCGATCGCATCGCCGGAGCGGTACGTCGAGATGACCTTCTGAAACTCACCGAGAGCCGCAGCGGCCTGGCCCTGTATGAGGTAGCTCGAGCCGATCATGTATTGCGCGTTGTCAGCGTGGTCATCCTTCGGGTATCGAGCGACGTACGCGCGAGCGAGTGCCCGTGCGTAGGAATGCTTGTTGATGCGGTGTGCCTTCTGCAGCGCTTCCCAATGAGCCGCCTTGCTCTCTGGGATCTCGCTCGACTCGAGCGGGACATCCATGCCTGCTGCCCGCGCCACTTCACTCAGGCGCTGCTGAATCTCGAGGCTTCGTTGAGCCTGGGCCTCCGAGGCCCCCGCGTTCTCCATCCGGATCTCCGCGAGCTGACCCTCCATCATGGCGAGCCGCTGCTGGATCTCTTCGATCTGAAGCCCTTGGTCGGCGCTATTGCGGCGCAGGACCCGACTCGCTTCGGCGAGGGCCTCCTCGAGCTCCTTGCGTTTCGCTTCGAGGTCGTCTTCGAGGCTATCGAGACGCCCTTGGTTGGCGGCGATGTCCACCTGCATCTGCTTGATGCAGCCGGGTGCCGACAGAGCCAAGCTCAGCCCGGCTACGAGCGCCGCATGCAGGACCGGCTTGCCCTTGGATACGCAGTTTATCCCCATGCCCTGGGTTTAGTATAGATGGGTTAGTCAGGCCATTTATGGACGGCCGGGAGGGCGTCCATTGCCGCCGATGAGCCCCTGGAGCTCCGTCAGGGCCGCACGGAGCTTGGCGAAAAACGACTTCGAATGGGGGATGAAGTGGTAGCTCGCGTGCTGCGACCAGATGTCGCGGAGCCGCATGTCGAGGTCTCTGGCCTCCGAGTTGCTTTCCGTTCGTGCGGGGTTGCCGCCCTCGATGGAGATGTCGCCGACCGCCGCGGACTCGAAGAACAGGACGGCGTCGTAGCGGGCAAGCTGCGCATCTAGAGTCGTTCCCATCGTTTCGAAGAAGCCCTGCGGCGCCTCTTGCGGCCAGAACGCCGCCCCGTCGAGCGTGCCCCGGTCGCAGAGCAGGACACGGTCAGGAAATCGCGCGCCCTGGATGTCCTCGAGCGAGACCTGTGCATGGAAGATCGCACGCTGGGTCGCCGCTCGGGCTTTTGGGTTCCCCGCCCGCGGAAAGCCGCCGGTAAACAGCATCGTGGCGGTTTCGGGAACCACGACGATCGTCTCGCCGATCTCGCGACGGAACAGATCGGCGGCGGTGGTCTTGCCTCCACCGGGTCCACCGCTCAATGCGATCCGGTAGTGGTCTCTGGTACGCGGTTTCATTGGTTCCGACGATACCCCATCGCGGCTCCTTCTTGCAGCTCGAAAGCCTTTGTTCAAAAAGGGGGATTGATGTAAGCGACGAGCCTAGCTGCGATGGATGGAAACAACGAAGCGTTCGTGCTGCGAGGTGGGCTGCTGGTAGACGGCAGTGGCGCTGCCCCGCGCTTTCAAGACCTATTGATTCGTGGCGGCCGCATCGAGGCGATTGGCGAGATTCCCGATGCCGCGGGGGTCTTGCTCGATTGCAGGGACAAGGTCGTCGCTCCGGGTTTCATCGATGCGCACTCGCATATGGATTTTTTCGCTGCGAGCGATGACGCACACTATTTCGATTCTTTCACTGCGCAGGGTGTGACGACGTTCGTTTCGGGCAACTGCGGTTTCAGCCCGTTTGGCTTCGCAGCAGAGACCCGGCACCGAAAATTGCTCGAGAACTCGTTGTTCAAGGCCGGACGCGAAACCCTCGATTGGAACAGCTTCGCCGAGTACCGAGCGGTGCTCCGGGCGATGGGGCTGACACACAACTTCGTTCACCTCGCAGGACATGGAGCGACGCGCACATCGCTTAGCGGCTTCGAAGCGCGTCCACTCAGTAGCGATGAGCATGCCGAGATGCTCCGTATCCTCGACCGCGAGATGAGCGACGGGGCCGCTGGGGTTTCGCTCGGGCTTCAGTACAAGCCGGGTGTCTTCGCGAAGCTGGAGGAGCTCGATGAGGTCGCCCGTCTCGTGCAGAGGCACGACAAGCTCTTGACCGTTCACGCGAAGGCGTACTCGACGTTTTCGGGCACCTATCCACCCATTCCATTCGGCCGCCCGCACAACCTCAAAGCCATCGACGACATGCTCGGCCTTGCGCGCCGCACCGGAGTTCGTCTTCAGTTCTCACACCTGATTTTCGTTGGTGGACGGACGTGGAAGACCTTCGAAGAGGCGGTCAACCTCTTCGACAGGGCGATCGACGATGGGGTGGACGTCTGCTTCGACATGTTTCCCTATGGATGCGGGGCAACCCTACTCAATACGCTTCTTCCCGAGTGGTTCATGGCGCGAATGCCGGGGGCGCTCCATCACCCGCTTCACCGTGCGCGGCTTCGTATCGAAGCTGAAGTTGGATTTCGGCTCGTGGGATTCGGCTACCCGCAGATCCAGATCACCAATGCGAACTGCCCGCAGTACGACGAGTACAATGGGCGCTTCCTCCCGGACATTGCGAGCAGCGTTCGCATGTCCTGCTTCGAAACGATGCTCGACATTCTGGACAAGAGCGAGGCCGAGGCGCGAGTCCTTTTTCACGACTACTACGGGCCGTCGCTCGTGACCCGCCTCATGCAGCACCCCGCAGCGATCTTCGCTTCAGACTCGTGGCCTGAGCCGGGCGGCCACCAAAACCCCGCCGCCTTCGGTACGTTCCCGCGATTCCTTCGGACAGCGCGCGAGACCGGAAACCTCTCTCTCGAAGAGACCGTGCACAAGATGACGGGTGCGGCGGCGGAGCGGTTCCGGCTCGATGGGCGAGGGCACCTGCGCGAGGGTTTCGCGGCCGACGTCACCGTGTTCGATTGGAAGGGCGTTCGCGACCACAGCAACGACACGAACGACGCAGCCCCGAGTGGCATCCACGATGTCTTTGTCAACGGCACCCCGCTCCTGAGGTCTGGCGAGCTCACTGGCGCCATGCGAGCAGGCTGCTCCATCGAATCCGCGCGCGATGCATCCGCCAACACGAGGGGAAGTAGCTAGTGACTTCCATCCTGACCAAGTCATCCCCGTCACTGGCCTACCGCACGTTCGGCAACGAAGGGCCGCCCGTGCTGTTCATCATGGGGTTCGGCATGCCGGGGGCGGTGTGGGAGCCGCAGGTGACGGAGCTCGGCCGCGATCACCGTTGCTGCCACTACGATCACCTGGGAGTCGGCGACAGTGAGCGGGGCCCGCTTTTTCGAACGATTCCGTCCATGGCTGACGATGCGATCCGTATCATGGACGATCTCTCGTGGGAGCGAACTCACGTAGTAGGGGTGTCTATGGGTGGGATGATCGCCCAAGAGCTCGCGCTTCGTGCCCCGGAGCGGCTCGATACACTCACGCTCGTCGCGACACATGGCGGAGCGCCGATTGCCTCGATGCCGACCCCAAAGGGACTCTGGCTATTCTTGAAAGGGCTGTTCGGTGGCAAGGCCGCGCGGATGAAATCACTCCCACGCTTGCTCTATCCGGACTCCTTCCTCAGCGCGATGGGCGCCGAGCTGCGCGACCACCTGGACGTGCGTCTTGGTCGGCCGCCAGCATTTCGGACCGTCCTCGGACAGCTCTACGCCGTGATGCGACACTCCACCGAATCTCGGGTCTCGGCAATCGAGCTCCCTACGCTGCTGGTGCGCCCCGGCGACGACATTTTGATTCGCCCGACGCAGACCGACCGACTAGCCGCTCGCATGCCGAATGCGCGCGTGCTGCGTTTCGACGATGCGGGGCATGGAGTGACCTTTCAGAAGGCGGCCGAGCTGAACACGGCGCTCAGGGCGCACTTCGCCAGGCGCTCAGAAGGCCGCGCTGATCTGAATGCGCCAGAAGAACTGACTTCCGTCATCGTTGGGAGCGATGTTGTTCAAGGGTGAAGCTGGCACTGTGCTGCCGGTCTCGCGCCCGAGGAAGTACAGAAAGTCGGTCGAAAGCTTCACGTTGTCGTACCCGGGGATTACGAAGTAGGTGAAACCTACGCCGAACGATTGGAAGCTGCTCGGGTCCGCGGTCGGCAACCCTGGGGTGCCCGGTGGTGGATCGCCCTGGATCCTCGGCTCGGTCACGATCGCGTACTGTCCGAAGACCTGCAGGTCCTCGATGACGAAGTATCCGCCCATCACGGTAAGACCCGAGCTGACCACCTCGTATGTGGTGGCAGCCGGATCGGCCGTGTCGACACGACCGTCCTGTCCGCTGGTTACCGAAGCCAAGAGGCTCCAACCGTTTCCGCGGACCGAGAGGTCGAGTGAGCCGAAGACGACCTTGACGTCGGCGGTGCCCTGGCTGCGTCCACCGTCCTGGTAGTGAATCGATCCGCCGAGTCGAATCCCGAGCGGGGTGCCCCGGCGCGCCACCAAGCGGTTGAAGCCGCCGAGACCACGTTCGCCCCAACCGTATTGGGTTCGAAGAGTCACTGCGAAGTCTGCACGCGTCGGCGAACGAATCTCCGAGAACCCAGATCGCAGACCGTCCGAGTAGCCGAGGTTGAGGGAGAAGCGCTTGCGGAGGTACGTGAACATGACGCCCTTCGAGCTGCCCGGTGTGAACACGTTCTCGACGATGCTGTAGTCGTTGAACAGCAGGTCGTTCGGGTTGATCAAGGACTCGGCGATCGTCTCGTTCATGAAGAGGCCCGCACGGATGCGAAAGTACTTCCACTTCAGGTCCATGAATGCGCGTTGAAACGAGAAGTCACCGCCGGCGACGACACCGATGCGCATGTAGAGTGCAACGAACTCCGTTAGGCCGACGCCGAGATGAAACCGCGCTCGGGCCACGTCGAACCCCTGGGTGACTTGCTTCTCCCGGATGCCCGTGTCGGGATCAGTCGGAGGCTTCGTCCGGTAGTTCACCGAGTATCGGGCCTGAACGAGCCCCGATAGCGCGAGGTAGAACCAGTCATCCACGGCGACGAGAAGACCGCCTTGATAGCCATAAGCGACGCGAACCTTCTGACCCCAGTCCTTGGCGTCTTCGGACTCGGTCTTTGACTCCTTCGTGCTCTCGTCGGGCTCGGTGCGGCCCCCGATCTCCACCGGCTCCTCGACATCCAGCGTCGGGTCCTCGACGGGAAGGGCGCCCACGGTCTGGTCTTCGTCGATTGCGAGGGTGGCGTCTTCCTCTGCTGCCGAGCTCACTTCCGGGTCGGGGCTGGCCTCCAACTCGGCGTCGTCGCGCATTTCTTCGGCGCGCTCCTGATGGATCGTCGGGTCCTCGACTGGTAGCCCATGGCCCGCGGCTGGTGGGCGTTCGGGCGGTGTCTCCTTGACCCCAGCGTCCTGGGCGCGTGCGCGCCCCCCGAAGCCGAGCGACACGGCGAACAGCACTGCCAGGATCGAGCGCATATAGATCGACACGAGAGGCGACTTGGCTAACACATCTCTAGCCGCCCTCCCAGTCGAACACGGTCGCTGTCCAGATGCGCTCGAACGGCATGGAGGCAGTTCGCTGCAGCCGTCGCACCGCTTCGGCGTCGGGCGCCTCGTATTCGCAAATCATGCGCTTGCGGTCTTTCGAGAAGAAGCTTCGAATGAACGTCACTTCGTGCTGCTCGGCGCACCAGGCGAACGCATCCTCCTGGGCTTGCAGATCGTCGAACGACTCAGCCTCTTCGAACTTCCGTTCCACCATGACCCTTGCCATCGTTCGATCTCCTTCGTCCCTCACTTGCTTGCCGCACCTGCCGCCGCCAACTCGCGCTCCACGACCAGACGCACGTGATTCGCATAGCCGCTGATCTCACGGAGCTCCTGCGCCAACTGCCGGACCGCCTCATCGTCGCCTTGCTCCCGTGCGATGCGTAGCAAGACCGCCCGGGCGAGGGCGGACTCGCTCGGTTGCTGCAAGACCAGACCGATGGCCGCGGCCTCCGCTGCAAGCGCCGCCGCGCTGTCGAGCTCTCCTCGGTCGGACTCGATCGAAGCAGCTTGTGTGAGGACGAAGGCGAGCCGCTGCTTTGCGTCGACGTCTCGAAGCTCTTGGAGCGCGTCTTCGAGGGCGTCGCGATGGCCGTCTTCGCCCTTCTGGTATCGACACAGAGCCAGCATCGCACGGCCGAGAGGCCCTTCGCTTCCTTCGCGGAGCTTGTCGCCGATCGCGGCGAGCTCCCTAGCGTGGCGGCATGCCTGATCGGCATCTCGGCGGTGGATCGATACCATGACGAGGTGCTCGAGCGACATGAATTCGGCGAGACGGTCGCCCCGCTGCTTTGCAATGGCCCATGCCTCCTCGAACGCGGCGCCCGCCTCGTCGAGTGCCCCAGCATGAAGTCTGAGAAGGCCCACGCCGTCGAAGACGCTCCAGGCCGACTCCCCGGAGCGCTCGGTCAGTGCTCGCGCTTCGAGCAGCATCGCTTCCGCTTGTGCGAGATCACGCTCGAGGATCACGAGGCATCGGGCGGTCTCCGCGATCCCCACCGCGCGGTTCCGATCGTCGGTGCCGCGACTTGCCATCTCGGCACGGAGGGACAGGCGATGCGCATCCCCCAGCTCGCCTTCGTGCCAGCGAAGAGTGCTCACAAGCGTGAAACCGAGTCGAGCGTGCTCCGCGCAACCCGCGTCGAGTGCCGCTTCCGCGAGCGCCTCGATCCGCTGCGACTCCGCCTTTGGGTCCTCTGGCCAGCGGGCGGCTAGCTTGATCCGCTCGAGCTCGATTCGCCGTCGAGCTTGCTCCGAAGTCGGAAGCTGTTCGACCAGGCGGAGGCCTCGACGAGCGTGTGCGTGCGCTTCGGAGTTCGCAAACACCACAAGACAGCGTTCGCCCGCAGCCACGCAGGCTCGCACCGCCATGGCCGCATCCCCGGCGAGGGCGGCATGATGGGCGAGCTCGATGGCGATCGCTCCCTCCGGATCGTCCCGACTGTCGAGAAGCTGAGCGACGCGCCGATGCATGAGCTTGCGACGTGGCTCGGAGATCTGCGAGTAGACGACGTGGTGGACGAGAGCGTGGTGGAAGGCGTACATCTCTGCTGCATCCCCGGTGCTCTCTAGCAGGGCACGCCGTTCGAGCTCTGTGAGCGCGTTCATCAGCGGATCGATGTCGAACGATACCAACTCCGTGAGCCGCTCGATGTCGAATGCAGGACCGAGGACCGCGCCCCATCGCAGGACGTTCCGAGACTCCGGCGCGAGACGCTCGATTCGATCGGTGATGAGCTCGCGGAGGGAGCCGGGGACGGTTTCACCAGCGTCGGCCGCTCTCGCGAGCTCTCGCGCCATCAGTGCGTTGCCCCCGCTCAGGTTGAAGACCTCTGCGGCGTCGGCGGAGCCGCCGAGCGAGCGCACCAGCTCCTCGACTTCCTGCTCGGTCAACGCAAGGAGGAGATGCTCGTCGATGAGGCCGTCTCTGCGGAAGCTTCGCAGCATTCGCATCGCAGATTCGTTGTCGATCAGCTCGCCGTCGCGTGCGCCGAGCACCAGTGCGACCGGTCTCTCGAGGCTCATCCGTGCGACGTAGTGGAGCAGCTCCGAGGATGCATCGTCACACCAGTGGATGTCGTCGAACAGCAGAAGCGCTGGAGCGCTGGCGCGCGCGCTCTCGGCCACCAGTTCGACGACTGCGCCGAAGAGTCGATCGCGACTCGCCGCTGGTTCGGATGAAGCACCGAGTTCGGGCAGAAGCGGAGCGAGGCCGGCACCGCTGGCCCTCGAGAGGGTCTCCCGAGGGAGTTTCCGCAAGGCATCGATCCACGGTCCGTACGGGCGTCCAGCTTCGGCCTCGTACGCGCTCGCAGCGAAGATCAGACAGCCACGGCTGCGTGCCTCGTCGGCGAGCTCGGCGAGCAGCCTAGTCTTTCCGACCCCGGATTCGCCCTTCAACATGAATACGACCAAGCGGCCCTTCGCAGCCTCGTCCAGCACCCCGAGGAGGCGCTCCCGCTCGTTGCGTCGGCCCACGAAGACCTCGCGATTCGGTTTCTCTCTGGGCGGCTCGCTTGGCAAAGGATGCGAACGCCCGTCGACGTGGGTCTCTTCCGCCCCTCTGTCGGGTCCGGCGTTGAGCTCGCGCCAGGCCGTTTCGAGCGGTCCGGTCGCTTGTTTGCCGAGCTCGCTCAAGAGTCGCGATCCGCTCTCGTACTGAGACTGCGCCTCGTTCTTTCGATTGGCTCGTCCAAGGAGACGGATCAGGCTTGCGCGCGCCTCTTCGTCGATTGGGTCGATGCGCACGAGTGCTCGCGCGAATGGCAACGCAGCACTTGGGTCGGCAGCGAGTCGGGCGACCAGCGAACGCAGAATATCGATGTGGAGACTTCTCGCGTGTTCCCGCTCTGCAGCGCACCACGCTGTGAACTCGTCGAAGTCGATGAGATCGAGCCCCTCGAGGAGCTCGCCTTCGAAAACGGACTCGAGCGCGATCAAGCGCTCCGTGGAAATCGAATCCACGCCAGGAGCCAGCTCTTTTCGAACGCCTCGCCAGTCGAGGGATCCCTCGTCCAGAGCGAGTTCGACGCTTTCCCGGTCAGCGAGGAGCGATCGCTTGCCCTCGGCATCAACCACCGGCCGGATCTTCGACAAGCTCCATCGTAGGGCGCCACGCGGATCGTCGGCGACGTCCCAGAGCAGGGAGCAGAGTCGATCCCGCCGATGTGGCCGTCCGGTGATGGCCAGGTAGGCAAGCAGTCCCCGGGTCTTTTTCGACTGCGGAAGACGCACCGGCTCACCGTCCCGGCGAACGATGAGGGGTCCGAGCACCTGGACCTGAAGCGTGGCGACGCTCACGCCAAAGAGCCTGCCTGCGCCGAACGGGAGCGTCAAACGTTGGTTTGAGGCTTCTGGAGCTACACCTTCGTGGTACGATGGCCACGTGGAATACGTGGTCCTGGAGCGAGAGTTCGCTGAGCCCTTGAGTCCGGATGATGTCCGCCGGATGGCTGCCGAAACCCAGTGCCTAGAGCTTTATCGGGTGAAGCCGGTTTGCAGCTACCTCATGGCCGGCGGCAAGCGGATGGTCTGCGTGTTTAAGGCTCCCGACGCCGAGGCCATCCGCGCGATCGCGCGCTCAAACGCCTTTCCGCGGGACTCGCTCGCCTGGTCTTCCACGCTTCATACCCCGTGATTTCGCGCATTTAGCGAAAAGATTCACGAGCAGTTCGCTTTCCACGATCCCTCACACGGGGGCTCACACGGCGCCTTCGTAGGTTGCTTTGTGTGGACGGGACAGACCCCGCCACACGAACCCAACGAAAGAGGATAGCCATGGAAAGCAACGCACTCAGTCAGAGCCAGCCCAGCAACCCGAAGCCTCGCCGCGAGAAGCGCGCGATGAACGGCGTCGACGTCCCCACCCTGTTCGCCACCATCAATGCGGTTGGCGAGCAGCCCGAGCTCGCCAAGTTTCAGTTCCGCGCCACGAATAGGTGGGTCAAGGGAACCCATAGCCGAAGCCGCATCGAGGGCTTCAGCGGTGCCGGCGGAGAACACGAGCAGACCGCCGACTTCGTCTACGACGGTGACCACCCGCCCGTCCTTTGCGGCAAGGGCAGCGCGCCGACCCCGGTCGAGTTTCTGCTTCACGCCATCGCGGGGTGCATCACGGCCGGCATCGGCAACATCGCATCGGCGCGCGGCGTCGAGCTCGAGTCGGTCGAGTGCACAGTCGAAGGTAATCTCGACGTACAGGGGCTCCTCGGAATCTCGGACGACGTCCGCAACGGCTACGAGTCCCTTCGCCTGAGCTACACGATCAAGGGTGACGCCGACGAGGCGACACTTCGCAAGATCGTGGAGCAGTCCCGAGCGCGCTCCGCCGTCTACGACGTGCTCACCAACGGGGTGCCGGTCTCGATCGAAGTGGACGCCGGGTGATGAGCTGCCCCACGGAGCAT
>Ga0316193_10000253_pt1 | contig 31576 bp, 38 predicted proteins | sample MerIslsedime2_MG_FD_207735 | JGI IMG/M metagenome (GOLD analysis project Ga0316193, IMG submission 207735) | Coastal sediment microbial communities from Maine, United States - Merrow Island sediment 2 | ecosystem: Environmental > Aquatic > Marine > Coastal > Sediment | place: USA: Maine... | reverse complement strand
GAGATGTAGGGGAGGGCCTTGCGCCCTCCGGAGATCGGGTCCAGAACTACGGGCCGTGATCTTCTACTCTCTCAGCCACTCGAGCGCGTCTTGAATTTCGTCGGGCTCGTAGAAGCGCTCGGTCGCCTTCGTGAAGGGACTCACCAGGAAAGTCGCGAGCTTCTGCCAGTCGAGAGAGCCGACGACGGCGATCTTCTCGACCCTGTCGCCGTGCGTCGTAAGGAGCTTGAGCTCCTGCCAGGCGGTGCTCAAATCCTCGGCCCCTTCGTAGCGGCGCAGGTCCAGCAGGATCGGCGGGCTCTCCCTCTCGTCGAGCTTGTCGTCGATGAGCTCGTCAGCCTCGGCCAAATGCTCCTTCTTCAACTCGCCACTCAGCTTCAGCACGAGGATCTTTCCTCGGTAGTCTGCAGATAGCATAAAGTCTCCTGTTTTATGGACTGGTATCGAGGATGTGCTCTCCGAGGCGGTCCCCGCTCTTCCGTTGATTCCAGGTCCACCCCAGATCACCCAGATTATGAGGAATGCAGTTTGGAAGCAATGGGACTTTCTCTGACGGGAAACAGCTGATGTGCCTTGCCGGATGTTGCTACTTTTTAGCTACCAATGGTAGTATCAAAGTATGAAGGTCAGTGTGAGCCTGCCAGACGAGGACATCGAGTTCCTGGATGCGTATGCCCGCAGCGTGGGAGCGCGGTCCCGGTCCGCGGTCCTCCAGCGGGCAGTTGGCCTGCTGCGTGCGACCGAGCTCGGACCGGCCTACGCCCAGGCCTGGCAGGAGTGGGAAGCCGGCGACGATTCCGAGGCCTGGGAGTCGGTGAGCGGCGATGGGCTCGACATTCCCGAGGATGACTAGTGCTTCGAGGTGAGATCCGCATGGTTGATCTCGACCCGGTTCGCGGCTCCGAAGCGAGCAAGCGGCGACCTGCGGTCATCGTCAGCAACGACGGCGCCAACACGACCGCGGCTCGACTCCAGCGCGGAGTAATCACTGTCGTGCCGGTGACCTCGAACGTGGCTCGCATCTATCCGTTTCAGGTGATGCTACCCGCCGCGCAGTGCGGCCTGCCCAGGGATTCCAAGGCCCAGGCTGAGCAGGTGCGCTCCATTGCTGTGGAGAGAGTCGGCCGGCGCGTGGGGCACCTTCCCGCACCTCTAGTCTCCGACCTCGAAGACGCACTTCGGCTTCACCTCGGCCTCTGACTCAAAAGGTCAAGAACCCCAGACCAACAACCGAGAGCGAGTCTCGACAGACAGGATTCCAGGGTCCGAGGCATGCAAGATTGACGACAGCAGCCAAGTCGACAAATCTGGAGATTTGAGGGCCAAGGCGACGACCGATGGTTGGCGCGATAAGATCGAGATCATGAAGCGTTGGGTGAGAAAGCTGAAATCCTTTGAAGAGGAGCGCGTCGCAGATCGTGAGTTCTGGGCGCAGCTGTCGCCTGACGAGCGCGTCGCCGCAGTCGAAGAATTGAGGCTCCAGTGGAGCAAGATCCGGGGGGAGAGCCACGAAGGACTTCGAAGAACTGCTCGCGTGCTTAAACACGCGGGAAGTTAGGGCCATTATCGTAGGCGGTCACGCTCTCGCGTTTCACGCCAAGCCCCGTTTCACGAAAGACATCGACATCTTTGTCGAGCCCAGCCCAGAGAACGCCGGACGCTTGATCAAAGCGCTTGACGACTTCGGCTTCGGTGATGTGGGTCTTTCCGAGGGAGATTTTTCCACTCCGGGGATCGTCGTTCAGCTCGGGGTGGCTCCGAATCGGATCGATCTAGTCACTGCCATCGACGGTGTGACATTCGCCGAAGCCTGGCAGGGCAGGGCCAAGGGAAAGTTTGGCTCGCATGAGGTCTTCTATCTCGGCAAGGCCGAGCTCATCCGAAACAAGCGAGCGTCGGGTCGTAAGCAGGACCTAGCGGATCTCGAGTGGCTCGAGTAATCTCATATCTGTAGGCACTGGACAAACTCGTCAGCCGCAAGCCGCAGGCACCGTTCGATGCTCCGAGCCGGGCTCGGGGAACCTCACCTCATTCCGCCTCGCTCGGCAGGCTCAACGGGGGTGCGCCACCCAGCTCGCGGATGCGGTTCAAGGTCTTGCCGACCGCCAGGGTCACCACCGCGGAAGTCATCGTTCCACCTTGTGCTGTCGATTTCTCCATACCGTCCTCCGCGCAGTCACCAATCCAGCCCCGAGCATCACACCAATTGGAATGGCCGTCGATTGGACCTTGGTCCAATCAGGGCCCGTCCGAAGCGTGCCAGTTATGAGCAATACATAATTATGATATACTTATAATCGCGCCATGACCAAGATCAGCTTCATCTGGGATGATCGCAAGAACCGGCAGAACCAGAAGCATCATGGCGTCTCCTTCGAGGAAGCTCAATCGGTCTTCTTCGATGACAAGGCCCGAGAGTTCTTTGATCCGGATCACTCCGAAGACGAGGCGAGATTCCTGCTCGTCGGCCGGAGTTACCGGCTTCGAGTGCTGCTGATCTGTCACTGTTTTCGTGAGAGCGAGGGTGCGATTCGGATTATCTCGGCGCGCCGTGCCACGAAGAAGGAGCGGACCGCTTACAGCGGAGGCAAACGATGAGAAAGGAATACGATCTGACCAAGCTGAAGAGTCGTAGGAACCCCTACGCCAAACATCTCAAGAAACAGGTCACCATCCGCCTCGGCGTGGACGTCATTACGTATTTCAAGGAATTGGCCGACGAGACTGGGATTCCTTACCAGAATCTCATCAATTTGTACTTGCGGGATTGCGTTGCCTCGAAGCGGAAACCGTCCCTTGAGTGGACGTCTTGACCCCGGCATTGACATCTTGACCAGGTAACGACACCGTGGCAGAACTGTGCCAGCACGGTTTGAACCATCTACAAACGCAGTGATCCGCCTAGCTCTCCGCGCCATTACCTGGCGCACCTTGAAAGAAGGCGGGCCCGAAGGCCCGCCTGGTGGTAATTCTCCGAATGATCAGCAGTCGAAATCAATGCGACTGCCCGGAGTTCTGCATCTTCTCCATGACCTGGTCGATCGAGAAGCTCGCCGCCTTCATGCGGGGCGGGTACTCCTTTAAGGTCGCCAGGAAGTTCCCGACGTACACCTGCGCTGGTGCCAGCAGGTAGATGCGACTCATCATCCAATGGTAGTAGGTGTTCGACGTGAACTGGGCGCGCTCGTAGGGGTCGCGTCGCAGGTTGAAGATCAACGGGACGCGGAGCACCGTCCAGGGGTCCATCCAGACCCTTAGGCCGCCGGCAAAGGCGGCGTCATCAAGCGGATCACAGAGCGGGTGAGCCCTCGGGTCTTCCGGGTAGTCGCCCTGCCGACACCCACCGAGCGCGAGAAGAGCCAGTGGTTCGGGCAGCGCTACCTTCCCCATCTGCCGGCAGCGGGTGAAGTGGTGATCTTCGATCGCAGTTGGTACAACCGGGCTGGAGTGGAAAAAGTGATGGGGTTCTGCACCGATTCGGAGTACAAGCGCTTCCTCGAGATCTGTCCGGCCTTCGAGAAAGAAATCGTCACCGACGGCATCCAGCTCCTGAAGTACTGGCTCACGGTGGACTATGAGGAGCAGCGACGCCGATTTCAGTCTCGGATCGAGGAGTCCCGGAAACACTGGAAGCTCAGTCCCATGGACCTCGAGTCCCCGCGGCGCTGGTACGTCTACTCGCGGGCCCGCGACGCCATGTTCGACGCGACAGACAACCCCTGGGCCCCTTGGAACATCGTACGGTCGAACGACAAACGGCGGGCGCGGCTCAACTGCATCTCGCACTTCTTGAGCCAGATTCCCTATGAACCGATCCCCTGGGAAGAGCCCAAGATGCCTCAGAGGAGGCCCAAAGGCGTCTGCGACGACGACGCGGCCCTCGCTGGCCGCAAATTCATACCCGAAGTCTGTTGAGCTGCGGCCGGGATCAGCGTCGCTCGACGGTGCCGGCTTCCTCGATCGCAGCTTGATCGACTCCTGTTGTCCGCCGCGTCGACGCCCGCGACTTGGCCCGTTCCAGGAAAATCTCCTGAGCGGCTCTGCGCGGCTCATCGGCAAGCGGCCGACGACGCACATACTTCCCGTCGGGTCCGGCGTCCCACGCCGAGGCGTTGTCGCTGGCGTAGACGTCGAGGATCTCCTGCAGCTCTTGCTGGATCGTCGGATCGAGGACCGGCGCGATGGTCTCGACCCTACGGCTCAGATTGCGCTTCATCCAGTCGGCCGATCCTACGAAATAGAGGGGATCTCCACCGTTGGCGAAGCGGTAGATCCTGCTGTGCTCCAAGAACCGACCGAGCACACTGAAGACGCGGATATTCTCGGATAGTCCCGGCACGCCCGGGCGCAAGCAGCACAAGCCGCGGACATTGAGCTCGATCGGGACGCCCGCTTGACTCGCCCGGTACAGCGCTTTGATCGTTTCCTTGTCCTGGAGCTGGTTGACCTTGGCGCGGATCCCGGCTTCGCGTCCGGCACGAGCGTGCTCTTCCTCCTGACGAATGAGCTCCAGGAAACGGCGGCGCATCGTGACGGGCGCCACCAGTAGCCGCTTGTACTCGACTCGGTGGGTAGCCCCCGTCAGCTCGTTGAAGACGTCCGCCATGTCCGCACAGATCTCGGGCTCGCAGGTCAAGATACCGAGGTCTTCGTAGATTCTCGCCGTACCTGTGTGGTAGTTACCGGTGCCGACATGCGCGTAGCGTCGAATCAATCCTTCCTCTTCCCGAACCACAAGGGCACCCTTGACGTGGGTCTTGAGCTTTTCGACCCCGTAGGCGACGTGAACACCCTCGTTCTCCAAGAACCGTCCCCACGCGATGTTGGGCGCTTCGTCGAAGCGAGCGGTTATTTCGACGAGAACCGCCACCTGCTTGCCGCGTCGTGCAGCCTCGGCGAGTGCCTGGACAATTGGCGAGTCCTTGCTGGTTCGATAAATGGTCAGTTTGATGGCCAGGACATCGGGATCCACCGCTGCGGACTCGATCAGTCGGAGAACGGACGAGTCGAAGCTGTGGTAGGGGTGATGGCACAAAATGTCGCCTCGTCTGATCTCGTCGAAGATGGCCTCTGGTGTTTGGGACAAGCCCTTGAGGCGCGGATGAGATCTCGGACGGTGTGGGGGCAGGTTCAGATGCGGGCGATCGCCGCATTCGAGGTCCAGGAGATTGCTCAGCCGCAGGAGCGATCGTGAGGGATACAGATCGTCCTCATCGATGCCGAGCTGACTGGTAAGCCACTGGCAGAGACCCCCGGGCATTCGAGAGTCAACCTGAAGCCGCACCACACCGGCAAACCGTCGAGCCTTGAGCTCGTTGGACACTTGTCGGATGATGCTGCCAGGCTCGCGCAAGGCCTCTTGCGGTGTGAGATCGGGTGGAGCGGCCGGTTTGCCTTCAGCCCCGCGGGTCACCCGGAAAAGAAAGACGGAATCCGGCGGCGTGGTCGGAAAGAGCAGCTCGAGGTTGGCAGCGATCACTTGCTCGAGTGGCGTAAAGCCTGCTCCACCCGGCAAGGGCACCCACCGAGGTCGATTGTCCGGCACCTTGATGCGCACGAATCGACGACCATGCCCCCCTTCCAGGAGCAGCATGGCAGCAAGGTTGAGCGCGTCGTTGCTGATAAAGGGGAAGGGATGCTCCGCGTCGACCGCCAGCGGTGTGAGAATTGGCAGCACGGAGCGTTCGAAGTACCCCCGCAGGGCCTGTCGCATCGCTCCGTCGAGTTCGTCCCAGGCGAGAATCGGCAGACTCTCTCGCGAGAGCGCCGGCCGGATATCTTGTTCGAGGACATGTTCGAGCACATCGCGCTGATCGTTGATCTCGGCTCGGCATGCCGCCAGCTCGTCAGCGGCCGAACGGCCGTCCAGCGAGCGCTTATCGGGCCGCAACTGCATCTTGCGTTTGATGCCGCTCATGCGCTTCATGAAGAACTCATCGTGCAGCATTCCCATGATGCCGGCGAACTTGATGCGCTCAAAGAGCGGCAGCTCCCCGTCCTCCACCAACGCCAGGACCCGGCGAGCAAAGGCGAGCCAGCTCAGCTCGCGATCGAAGAACGCTGAGGGAGAATCGACGGGAATCGAAGATGCGTGCGGTTCGGCCATCACTCTGCCGGGCCAGCCTCGGCCCTCGACGATAGGAGTGCGAAACTTCATTTTAGCCCAGCCGGGTAACGGGCGCCTATCGGCGTGGGAGTTGGTCGCCAGGCGACCTCGCGGGCTCCTCCGCTCGCCTACTCGAGGTCGTCGGCCGCCGCAGCCAGCGCGCTCAGGTCTTCTCCCGTGGCATCCTGGTCGATCATTGGATGCCGCTCGAGCCAGGCCTGGAGCCACGCACCAAAGCACCCGAGGTTGGTCGGCTGAAGACCGTGTAGGTCGGAACCGCGGTTGCGGTCTTGTCGAAGTTGCTCACCTTGATGGAGGTGAGCGCGATCTCCTCGGCGGTGCCGTCAGCACCATGCTTCGGTATGCTGGGCCCAGCCGCGTTCAAGTAGCCAGTCACGTAGTGGTTCCATAGCGAGCGGACTCCTGTGCAGCGCAACTCGGTTGTGGATCAACCTCGAGTGCGTCCAAGGTTTCGACGTTGGATTCAAACCACCCGATCCTGCAATTGGACCTTGGTCTCATTCTCCACTTATGATTGCGCCAGGTACGGTCGTAGCGATGCGCAGTGAAGATTCTTCAGAGCCGGGCCGGTTGAAGCGAGAGCTCAGCCTGCTCGTCGAGACCGTCAAGGAGGCATCGCACGACCCCGCGAAGGATCTCGCGGCGGCCATTGCCTTTTGGGCCTTTTTCTCCATCTTCCCGCTCCTGATCGGGATCCTCTCCCTGGCCGGGTACTTCCCCCAGTCAGCGGAACTGCAGGCCCGCATCTACGAAGTCGTGACCGACATGTTTCCCGGCAGTGCCAGCCTGGTCCGGGACAATCTCGATGCCGTGGTCCAGTATCGCGGCACCATGAGCTGAGTGGGGATCGGCGGCCTGCTGTGGACCGCGAGCAAAGGTTTCGGAGCCATCACCCGGGCCGTCAACCGGGCTCTCGGGGCCGAGCGAACACACCATTTCCTGCTATCGAAGATCCGCTACTTCCTCGTGGCCGCTGCCGTTTCTGTTCTGATGATCGCCTCCATCGCCATTACCGTGGCCCTGGAAATCGTCCTCGACCCGTCGTTTCTCTCCCGCTTGGGCCTCGACGCGGTCAACCTTCCGCGCCTCCGGGGCTGGGCGGCGAACTTCGTGCTCGTCTTGCTGATCTTCGCGCTGATCTACAAGCTCGCTCCGTACGTGGAGGTCCGCTGGCGCCAGGTTCTCCCCGGGGCGTTTCTGGCGGCGGCGCTGTTCGAGCTCGTCAAGAGCGCCTTCGTGGTCTATCTGGATCGCATTGCCGATTTCGAGGCAGTCTACGGCTCGCTTTCGTCGATCATCGTGCTGCTCTTATGGCTCTACCTCTCAACGGTGATCTTGATCTATGGTGGGGAGTACAGCATCGTGCGCTCGCAGGCGAGCGAGGCGGCAGCTGAGACAGAACCCGGAGGTGCTGAATGAGCACCCGGCAAGAGATGAGTTGGATGATCCTCCTGGCAATCGCGATGGCGCTGTCGCTCCTCACAGGATGCGCCGAAGCGCCGCTCAAGGTAGCCGAGGACCCCGGAACCGGCTTCGCCTTGTATCGCAGTGGTCGCTTGAGCTCCACGGATCTAGGCGTCCTGTGCGGCCTGGGGGTCGAGGAGATCCTGGTGCTCGATGGCGAGGGCAGCTCTCGGGAATGCCTCTTTCGGAAAACGGCTTGTCCCGAAATGAAGGTTCGCTATGACCACGCCCAGGAAGAAGATACCCCTGTCTCGATCGACTTCCTCGAAGCGTTTGACGCTTGGATTGAGGAATCCCAGGAGCAAGGCAAGAAGGTGGCCTTCCGCTGTCGCCATGGCTGGCACCGGACCGGGCGACTGGCGGCCTACTACCGGATGCGATTCGAAGGAGACTCTGCGGCCGAGGCGACCAAGGAAATGCAGAGGATCGGACGGATGATGTGGCGCCACCCCACTCTCGACCCGCAGGTCGAGGCCTACGCCAGCATCGTGGCCGGGAGATCCTGCTCCGCCGACCTAGCCCACTGCCCCTCGAACGAGCCCGATGCTGGGCTCGTCGACAGCCGCTTTCCTGAAGATGCCTGCAGCCCTGGATCCTGAGATCCAGGCCGGCTCAGAGCCTCTAGTCCGACTAGCCGCTGCCGTCCCCCTTCGAACCAAACGGACGGACCTCTACGAGGAGGTGGTTATCTCTTGAGGACCGAGAACCAGGTCCCAGGGTGGGTGGGCGGAGCGTCAGCGCTGGCGGGACAGCAGGCGGACCGTGATCTCGCGGAACAGCTCTTCGCTGCGGCGTTTCCACTCCGACGGTGTGAAGCTATTTGGCGGAGCCGTCAGCTGAACCTGGCCACCGCCGCCATCAGAGCTCATGATCTTGATCCGATACTCGCTCCAGATCAGCGCCCAGTCGGGCGTCACCTCGACCCTCGGGTCGAACGGCTGGCCCGAAAACTGAAGCGCATCGAGGGTCGCGCTCACCAGTGGGCTGTCCAACCCGCCGAAGGGAGAGTCGAACTTCTGGACAGCGAAATGTGAGCCCGTCTCCGGCTGAAAGGTGTCGGTCAGCAACAGGTCCTGGAAGCGCCGATTCGACTCCAGGTCTTGGAAGTTAGGATCGGTGCGGGCCTGAAGTCGGACCCGTTCATCGAGCTGGATCGCTTGTTTCAAATGCTCGATGGCCGGTCCGGCGAGTCCCGCCATGGCGTAGTTGCGAGCGACGACGAAGTACGCCTCCGCCGAGCCACCGCTGCGTTGAATATGCGCGGCGAAGTGTTGGCTTGCTGGTTCGATGTCGCCCTTCAGAACGAGTACGACGCCGAGGTTCAGATCGTTGTCGATGGCAGCTGGATCGAGGTCCTTTGCCTTGGTCAAGGCCTCCAGCGCGGCATCGTACTTACCTTCCGAGAGATCCAGGCCGGCGCGGTTGAGCCAGGCCTGGCGCATCGTCGAGTCGATCTCGAGGGCCATCTCGAGGTCACTGCGGCCCGTTTTCAGATCTCCCACCATGAAGTTCGCGGTGCTGCGCAGAAGAAAGGCCTCGGCCAGGGGAGGTTTCGCCTTGACCGCCTTGTTGAGGAGCTTGATGGCTTCTTCCGCATCGCCGGCATCGACGAACTCCTGGGCCTCGGCTAGCTGCTCCAGGTGTTTGTCGGTCGCCATCGTCGGGATTGGCGACAGCAGAATCATCAGGGCGGGGAGAAGCCACAGCACGCCGGTGAGCCAGGTACAACCGGGGAAGCTCCATGCGTTTTCTTGCATATCGAAACGAATGTATTGCACCGGCACCGGGCGGTTCAAGAGCGAACTTCACTTTCGGTCTCGCGTGCAGGCCCCAAGCCTGCAGTGTGATCGAATCAATGTCGGTTGAGGGCCGGTGGGGACTACAATAGACCGATGCCCAGTTCGACGCCGCAGCCGACGGAGATTTCAGAAGCGCTCAGCCAGCGAGTCCTCGGCCAGGAGGAGGCTGTCCGTGAGGTTTCCATTGCCATCGCCAAGCGACTGGCTGGCCTGGTGACCGGGAACATTCTGATGATCGGCTCCTCCGGCACCGGCAAGACCAGCCTGATGCGGGCGGTCGAGCTGTTTCTGGCCTCGGATCCCGAGCTTGCCAGACACTCGACACTGGTAAGGGTGCATGCCAACGTCTTGGCAGAGCAAACCGAGGAGGGGCGAGCCGGCGAAGTGCTGCTGACGCGGATCCTCGAGCGCGCCCGGGAGCAGCTCGGGGAAGAAGCCCCGATGGAATCCATACTGAGCCGGGTATCGCAGGCTGTCGTGTTCGTCGACGAGATCGACAAGATCCGTTCCGTGGTCGGGGGTCAGCCGAATGTCCTGGGTATTCGAGCCCAGGAGGCCCTCCTGACGCTGATCGAGAACGAGGCCGTGCCGTTCACCCTGCCGGCCTGGGCTGGAGGCAAGGCGGTGACGCTCGACGCGAGTGGGCTGCTGTTCGTTGCGGCAGGGGCGTTCGAAGGGCTCTACGACAGCGTCTACGATCGAGTGACGATCGGCGCGGATCGAGGTTCACTGCAATCTGTCAGTGTCATGGGCGCGGGTGAAGTGCATGAGGAGCTCCGTTTTTCGCTTCGTGACTGGTTGCGCTACGAGGATTTGTTCGACTATGGCCTTACCCCGCAGTTCCTGTCCCGCTTCGATGCGCTGGTGCTGCTCAACGATCTTGGCGAAGACGAGCTGTTGAAGATCTTCCTGGAAGGGCAGGACTCTGGCCTGCATCAGGCCCGTGACTACTTTGAAGCCATGGGACTGGAGCTGGCACTGTCGCCGTCAGCGGCGCGGCGCATCGCTGCCGAAGCCACCCGGCAACCCAGGCTGGGCGCCCGAGCCCTCAAAGAGGTCTTTCGCCGGGTGATGCGGAGCTACGAGTTCGAACCCCAGCGTTTTGCCGTGGATGGAACCGTGATCATCGATGCTGGAGAGGTAGACGAGGCCCTGACTGGTCGACAGGGCCTACAGTGAAAGTCACTTCGCTTCGCTGATGTCCCACTTCCTCGACATCGACTCCTGGAGCCGCAGGAGTCACTTCCATTTCTTCAAGGACTTCGAGCAGCCGTTCTTCGGCCTGTGCACCGATCTGGATGTGACGGCGGCTTACGAGGCCACCCGCGGCAAAGGCGCCTCGTCCTTCTTCCTGACCTGCCTCTACTTGTCCATCCAGGCCTCCAACGAGATCGATGCCTTCCGGTACCGCCGGCGCGAGGACGCTGTTCTGGTTCACGATGTGATCCACGGTAGCTCGACGGTGCTGCGGGAAGACGGGACTTTCGGGTTCGGCTATTTCGAATACCACCCCGAGTCCGATCGGTTCATGACCGAGGCGTCCACGACCCTGACCCAGGCGCGCTCGGAGACCGGCGAGTTGGATCCGCGGCCTGACAAGGACGATCTAATCCACTATTCGGTGATTCCCTGGGTCAGCTTCTCGGGACTCCTGCACGCCCGCCGGATTCCGACCGAGGATTCGGTTCCGAAGATCGTCTTCGGCAAGCATCATCTTCGCGACGGTACGCGCCGGATGCCCATCTCGATCGAAGCCCACCACGCCTTGATGGATGGACTCGAAGTCGGGCAGTTTCTGGAGCGGTTTCAGGAGCTCCTGAAGGCTCTGCCGCTGTAGCTCGGGGGCTTCGGCTCACTGAGGCCACGGGCGCTGAGGCAGTGAGGGTTGAACCGCCCGTCGTACCTCCGGCCGGCCTTTGAGGGCTTGAAGGCTTGGTTTCCCTCGGCTCAGACGCTCGCTGGCCTGAGCGTCTGCCGCGGAGATTCCCCGAAGAGTTGCTTGTACTGTGTTGAAAACCGGCCCAGGTGGTTGAAGCCGCAGGTGTAGGCTGCCTGCGTCACGTTGAGGCCCACCGGGTGCTGCCGCAGAAGGTTGTGGGCCTCGTGCAACCGACGATAGTGGATGAAATCCTGCAGGCTCATTCCGTAATGATCCTTGAAACACCGATTCAGATGCCGACGGGTGACTCCCATCTTCTCTGCCAGGCCGTCAATATCGAGCTCGCCGGGGAGCCGGGAGTGGACATAGCTCCGAGCTCGAATCGCGTACTCGGGCATCGTCCCGATCGATTCCCGAGTGCGCATTCTCGAAACCGCTTCCTTGTCGAACACGGCGACCAGGAGTGTCACGAGGTCCTTCTCGGCTTCTTCCCAAGCGGCGACGTCGCCTGCGGCCAGGATGGCATTCCCGTGTTCCATGGCCTGAGCGAAGTGGCGGATCCTGTCGGGCCCTGGAGCGACGAGAAGGGCACGATTCGACACAGCCAGCTCGACTTCGGCCGCCTGAGCCTCCGCGACCAGTCTCTCCTGGGACACTTGGACATGGAAGAGCTCCAGGTCTGAAGATCCCACCAGATCGATCTCGGCGCCGAGCGGGAACAGGATGATCCCCTGAGAGGAGAGCTGTTCTCCGTAGGCTCGCAGAGTGCCCCTCTGCACGGTCATCACGCTGAAGGCGTCGAAGGGCGAAGCACCGTAGGCCAGCATCGGGAACTCGAAATGCTCGCGGTACAGCAGGAGGTCGCCGAGATGGGTCTCCCACGCTGCCACCCCGAGATCACCCGGTCCGGTACGGGTGTAGTCGATGTCCCAGCCATAGCCTCGGACCGCCCGCCGGATCTCCTGGGTGTCGGAGAACTCTCGATGTCGGTTGAAGGTACTCATTCAGCAGCACGAACGGAAGAATCAGAATGTCCTGAGGTGGATAGTCTTTCAGTATTCTGGCCCCTCCTTGGAAACGAGTCAAGGGCTCTGGGGTAGGGGCTTTAAGTCTTTTCTTTTCATAGTTTTGTGGGCTGGAAGTGCGGTGCCTGGCCGATGGCGCGGCTGGCCGAGCCGGCTTCGGGAAGTGCCAGAGCAGACGCGTTTCGCAGCCTGAATCGGATAGACAGATTTTCCGGCCGAGGGGAGGATTCCAGATGCCGGACAATGATCTCTGCCCAATCAAGAACAGGCTTCCAGGGCCTCGCTTTGAACGATTTGGACTCGACGACACTGAAGGGTCGTATCGGTTATCGATGAAGCCTCACTCGAGGCTTGCGAGCTATTGGGTTCTCCAGTCCGGTACAGACGAAGAAAGGGCAAGGAGGATAGGAAATGAGTCGGTATTCGCGGTATCTCATAACAGTCGTCGTGGGGTTCCTTTTCGCGGCCATGCCAGGAGCTAGAGTTGCGCAGGCAAGCGATTGGATGTGGAGTATCACGCCCTATCTCTGGGGCCCGAGCATGAACCTCAGCCTCGAGGTCAACGACCAGGATGTGGGCGGTGGACAAGTCAACATGCCCGACGTGATCGATGCGCTCGAGTTTGCCTTCGCGGCCCACCTGGAAGGCCAGCGCGGCAGGAATGGTCTGTTCGCGGATTCTACTTCGTCGACTTCAAGGGAGACGACAAGAGCTACGATCTGGCCGGCTCGATTCCGGGAGAGGTTGTGGTTCAGGGCGAGCTCGCGGCGGCCATCTTCGAGGTAGGAGGCCTCTACAACCCGAGTGGGACCGGTAAGGGTCTGTCTCTCCTCTACGGAGCCCGCATGTTCGACCTCGATTTGGGGGTCGATGCGGACTACGACTTCGATGACGGAACCACAGAGGGTCGAAACTACGATGTGAACAAGGCGCTGTGGGATGCTCTCATCGGGGTGCGCTACGTTGGCGAGTTCTCGGATCGTTGGCTGTACGACTTCAAGGTCGATGCGAGTGCCGCTGGTACCGACCTGGCCTGGACCGCCCTGGCCGGGGTGGGGTGGGCCTACGGCGCCGAGCGACAACATGCGATCGTTGTCGGCTATCGTTACATGCAATTCGATTTCAAGGAAGCGACCGATCGAGGAATCGACGTCAAATCCGAGGTGCAACTGGGCGGCTTTTACGGCGCCTTCAAATTCGGTTTCTAGAGACTGGCAACCAGAAATAGGAGGCCGAGGATGACGAGAAGGTCGTTTCGTCAACAGTCCTTCTGCCTCGAAGGCACTTTACGACCTCTAGGGCAAGCAGGAAGAGATGGCCTTCGTCTCGTTGCCGCAGAGTCTCGGCTATCAGATTCGCTATGCCTTTCAGTCCGAGAGCAGCGGCAAGCGCATGATCACCCTCGCCACCAATCGCCCGATCGCCATGGGCGAGGTGATGAGAGGGTCGATGAGTCAGGAGAACAACATCTCACTGGTCTTTCTGGAGCTCGATCCCGAGACCGGAGAGGGGACCGGCGAGATGATCGTCGGAGCCGACTTCGGCGTCAACAAGAAGACCGGCAAGTTCGAGATCGAGACTTCTTGGTAGGGAGCCGATCAAGTTCACGACGGTCAAGCCGATGAAGGTGAAGCATAAGCAGTAAAGAAGGGGCAGTAGATTGGCGGCGCTGATTTGCGCCCAAAGGAACGTAGGTCCATTGGCTGTACAGGGACGAGCGGAAGACGAAGGAGTCAATGTAACGCATGCACGCAGAGAGAGGAGCGAACCAGTGAAACAGAAGCGACACTACCTGTTCACGTTGCAGGGTCGACCGTGTGGGCTGATTGCAGTCCTTCTCCTGGTTGGCTCGATCGCGAGTCAGCAGGCCAGCTACAGCGCCCAACCGGACGTGACCGGTGAGCTGGGCTCGCCAAGCGCGACGACGACGATTCCCGGTGACCAACTCCCGGCACCGGATCCCGAATTCGGTGGCGTGATCAAGGAAGATGCCCTGGGCTCGAAGGCGTGGTGGGCGCCGCGAATCGTGCCGTCCACGGATGCGCCCAACGTGCTGCTCATCATCACCGATGACTCTGGCTTCGGTGTGCCGAGCACCTTCGGCGGGGTCATCCCGACGCCGACCATGGACCGGATTGCGGCCGATGGTCTACGTTTCAACAACATCCACTCGACCGCGCTGTGCTCGCCCACGCGCGCCGCCCTCATCACCGGCCGCAACCATCACTCGGTCGGATTCGGGGTGGTCTCGGAGCAGGCCACCGGTTTCCCCGGCTACGACAGCATCATCACCAAGGACAAGGCCACCATCGGGCGGATTCTGCAAGACAACGGGTACGCCACTTCCTGGTTCGGCAAGGATCACAACACCCCGGCGTTTGCCGCCAGCCAGGCCGGGCCGTTCAACCAGTGGCCGACCGGGATGGGCTTCGAGTATTTCTACGGATTCGTCGGTGGCGACGCGAACCAGTGGCAGCCGAATCTGTTCCGCAACACCACCCAGATCTATCCCTTCCAGGGTAATCCGGGATGGAACCTGATCACCGGCATGGCCAACGACGCCATCGGCTACCTCAATCGCTTGAACCAGATCAGCCCGAGCAAGAAGTTCTTCGTCAAGTACGCACCGGGCGCCACCCACGCGCCGCACCACCCGACCAAGGAATGGGTGGAGAAGATCAGCGCCATGCACTTGTTCGACGATGGCTATGAAGAACTGCGCGAGCGGATCTTCGAGAACCAGAAAAAGCTCGGCGTGATCCCGAAGGACACCCAGCTGGAGCCCTGGCCGACAGATATCCTCAAGAACTGGGATGATCTGACGGCCGAGGAGCAGAAGCTCTTCATCCGCCAGGTAGAGGTCTTTGCCGCCTATGAGGCGTACGTCGATCACGAGATCGGCCGTGTCATCCAGGCGGTCGAGGATATGGGCAAGCTCGAGAATACGCTCATCATCTACATCAACGGCGACAACGGCACCAGCGCCGAGGGCGGCCCGGTCGGCACACCCAACGAGGTCGCATGGTTCAACGGCATCACCGAAATGCCGATCGACGTGCAGTTGAAGTGGTACGACGTCTGGGGCACAGAGCAGACCTACAACCACATGTCGGCGGGTTGGTCGTGGGCCTTCGACACGCCGTTTACCTGGTTCAAGCAGAACGCCTCCAAGCTCGGCGGCGTGCGGCAGTGCATGGCGGTCTCCTGGCCAGGTCATATCGGGGAAACGGGGGGCCTGCGCGAGCAGTTCATGCACGTCATCGACGTGGTGCCAACGATCCTCGAGGTGACCGGCATCCCGGCGCCCGAATACGTGGACGGTATCAAGCAGGCGCCGATCGAAGGCACGAGCTTTGCCTACACCTTCGACCCCACCTATGCCGAGGCGCCGTCGCGCCACACCACTCAGTACTTCGAGATGATGGGACAGTGGGCCCTCTACCACGAGGGCTGGCTGCTCAGCACCAAGGTGAATCGCGCGCCCTGGGAGGCGTTCGGTGTCGCCAATCCGGACCCGCTCAACAACCAGGTGCTCGAGCTCTACGACCTCAATACGGACTTCAGCCAGTCCCAGAACATCGCCGACAAGAATCCGGAAAAGGTGAAGCAGATGAAGAAGATGTTCATCGAGGAAGCGAAGAAGTACCAGGTCTTCCCGATGGACGCCTCGGTGGCCACCCGCCTCGTGGCTCCGCGTCCGAACATCACTGCCGGCCGCTCGGAGTTCGTCTACACCCAGCCGATGGTCGGCCTGCCGCAGGGCGATTCGCCGTCAATCCTCAACGCCTCCTACACCATCACCGCCGACATCGACGTGCCGGAGGGTGGTGCGGAAGGCATGATCCTCACCTCGGGTGGGCGCTTTGCCGGTTACGGCTTCTACCTGCTCAAGGGCAAGCCGGTGTTCCTGTGGAACATGATCGACATGAAACGCATCAAGTGGGAAGGCCCTGACGCGCTCACGCCCGGCAAGCACACTGTCGAATTCGATTTCAAATACGACGGCCTCGGTGCGGGCACCCTGTTGTACAACAACATGAGTGGGCTGGGCCGTGGCGGTACAGGTACGCTCAAGGTTGACGGCAAGACGGTACAGACCCAGAAGATGGAAAAGACCCTGCCGATGATCCTGCAGTGGGACGAGGCGTTCGATGTCGGTTCCGACACTCTGACGGGGATCAACGACGCGGATTACAAACCGCCGTTCGCACTGACCGCCAAGCTCGACAAGCTGACGATCAAGGTGGACCGGCCGCAGCTCTCACCCGCAGACATTCAGAAACTGGAGGCTGCGCAAAGGAACAACAAGTCGAGTGAGTGATCGCAATCAGTCGGCGGCGAGGGTCGGAATGTGAATGGCGCAGTGCGGGAGGCGGCCAATGGTTTCGCTTGAATCGGGTGACCACGGTGAGCGTTTCTCCGTGGTAGCCGGTGGCCCCTTTCATGGCTTCCTCCGGCGCCTCGGGTTGATTGGGGAAGACCTGCTGCCGACGCAGGGGGCCGCCATCAGCCTGACCCTTCTCGCTTGGCTGCTCCCGGCCCTGCTCGTCGTCCTTCAGAGTTTCGTCGACAGCGGTTATTCGGGCTGGGGGTTCTTCAAGGATCTGACGGTCTATTCGCGCTATTTGATCGCGATCGGGGTCATGGTCGCGACCGAGCGGTACGCCGACGGTCGTCTCGAGTTGCTGGCCCGCCAGTTCCGAACAGCGGGGCTGGTCACGGACGACGGGCTACCCGCTTTCAGGGCCGCTCTCGCCTCAGCCGATCGTTACTCGAGCTCTACCCTCGCCGAAGTGGTTCTCGGCGCTGTGGCCCTGATCTGGTCGGGCCTCAGCACGAGATTCGCCGTCGAGCTCGCCGGCTCGAGCTGGGAGGGAACGGCGGTTGCGAATGGAGTGGGGTTGTCCTGGGCTGGCATGGCAGCCCTCTTGGTGAGCAATCCCCTGTTTCTCTTCCTGACCTTCCGTTGGATCTGGCGCTTTCTCCTGTGGAGCGCGCTGCTTTTCCGCGTCTCCCGACTGCAGTTGAAGCTGACCCCTCTGCACCCGGACCGCTCGGCAGGGCTCGGTTTTCTGGCGATCTATCCGAGCATCTTCGGTGGATTCGTCTTCGCGCTGAGTTGTGTAGTCGCTTCATCCATGATGAAGGACCTCAGCCTTCAGCAGCACAGTACTCAGACGGTCTGGTTCGCGCTGGGAGGGTGGTTGGTGGTCTGCCTGGTGCTGTTCCTCGGCCCCCTGGTGGTGTTCAGTCGCACGCTCTACGACGTGCGCGAGAGGGCATATTTCGAGTACGGTTGCCTGGCCAACCAGCTACATCTCGCCTTCCACCGAACCTGGATCGAGGAGGGAAGAAATGGTGCCGAGCTCGTGGACCGCGGCGATGTCTCCTCCGCTGCGGATCTGAACGCTCTCGTCGAGGCCGTGCGGGACCAGCGGATTGTCCCTGTCGACAAGCTGGCGGTGGTGCAGCTGCTGACCGCCGCGGGAGTACCTTTGCTGGCGGTGGTTGCGACGCAGGTACCCCTGACCGAGCTCCTCAAATGGATCGCCGGTGCAGTCTTTTGACGGCCCAAGGACCCAGGCCTCAGGACCTCAAGCCCTCACAGCCCGGATTCGGATTAGGGGGACACAATACTAGTTTCAGGTGTCTGTATCGAGTGCCTGAATCAGAGATGAACGGCGGGTCGACCGAGAGCAGGTGATGTGGCCTTTCTACGTGGCCGCGCGAGGGGGCTAGCCACTATTTGTGTATTGTGTCCCCCTGTTTGTGGCCCAAGCCCTCAAAGGCCGGCCGGAGGTACGACGGCCGGTTCAACCCTCACTGCCCAGAGATCGGCCGGAGGTACGACGGACGCCTCAACCCTTTTTGTAGCGCCGCTTCTTCCACATCTTGCGCAGGGGCACAAGAAAGGTGAGGAGCATGACCAGGATCAGCACTCCGGCGAGGTTGCGAATCACGGTCTGCCGATCGGCGGTGGCGGCGTTGAACAGCGCATGGCCAAAGTAGGTGTAGATCAGCATCGAGGGGATCAGGCCGATCGCCGTGGCAGCCAGGAACTGCGGGAACCGAACGCCGGCCAGGGCCGCCCCGTAGTTGATGACGGCGAAGGGGATCGGCAGGAAGCGGACGCGCACGATCGTCCAGAATCCGTGCTTCTCCAGGATCTTCTCGGCCCGCTGCAGCAGTCCCGCCGGGACCACGTGGGAAACCAACTCGTAGCCGAGCGCTCGCGCCAGCAGAAAGCTGGCAGTGGCCCCGATCATCGTGCCGAGGAGGTTGTAGAGCCACCCCAATTTCACCCCGAAGACCACGCCGCCGGCGAAGATCAGAGGGCTGACTGGAAGACCCGTGGGCGACAGGACCAGGTAGAGAGCCAGGAGAGCCACGGGTGCCCACCAGGCGCTGCGCAGGTCCATCATCAGCGCCACGATCTTGTCCTTCGTGAGGAACTCGCTGAGGGGCGTCCAGCGAAATAGGGCGAAAGCTACGGCCAGCAGGGCGACGAGGAGGGCGAACCGGACCACCGCCCCACGCGGGATGGACCGCAGCCTCTTGACGGCTGGCAGTGAGTCGTTGTCTTGCCCGTGGGAGCTCGAGGACATCCCGAGTCACTCGTCGGATTCGGCTGGCGCGTCCAAACAGAGGAACTCGCGCATGTGGCCGATCAGGATCTCCAACGATCTGGGCTCCATGAAGTTCAGCTGCAGCTCGTTGATGACCATGACTTCGAGCTTCAGCCATTCCGCCCAGCAATTCTGGCAAACGCGGGACTGCAGCTCTTCGCGCAATTCCCCGGGATACGGCGGGTTTACCACCCCTGAAGCGGTCTCACCACAGCGGGCGCAGAGGATCTGAGTGGGCTCGGTATCTTCGGTCATTCCACCTCTCCCGGAAGCACGATTCGGCTCTCTGAGCGCTCGAGCACCTCGCCCGGGATGCGGACTAGAAGGAGCACGTCTTTCTGCTGACGCTGGCCGCGCAGGCCCTTGACCAGCTCATCGGCCATCGCCAGCTTCACGAAGGCCGGGCGCTTGTCGTTCTGCCGGGCGCTGTCGAGCAGCAAATCGGCCACTTCCACCAGCTCGACCTGCTGGGGGTACTTGTCGAGCGCGAACTGCAACTTCTTTACCAGATCCGGCATATCGAGCCCCTAGGAGCTGCCTTCCAGCAGCGATCGGAAGTAGTCGATCGTGGTGCCGAGGCCGTCCTGCAGCTCGACTTGTGGTGACCAGCCGAGAATTTCCCTCGCCCGTGTGATGTCGGGTTGACGGGTTTTGGGGTCGTCAACGGGCAGCTCCACGAAAGAGATCTCGCTCTTGCTATTGGTGGCCTCGATGATGCGTCGTCCAAACTCCAGGATTGTCATCTCATGGGGATTCCCGATGTTGACCGGGTCCGAAGTGTCGCTGTTGAGCAGGCGCCAGATCCCCTCGACCAGGTCGTTGACGTAGCAAAAGGAGCGCGTCTGCGAGCCGTCACCGAAGACCGTCAACGGTTCTCCAAGCAATGCCTGCTGGATGAAAGCAGGGACGACCCGGCCGTCCTTGGGGCGCATCCGAGGCCCGTATGTGTTGAAGATCCGCACGATACGGGTCTCGAGGCCGTGGAACCGGTGGTAGGCCATCACCATGGCCTCGGCGAAGCGCTTGGCTTCGTCGTAGACGCCGCGGGGGCCGACCGGATTCACGTTGCCCCAGTAGGTCTCCGGCTGGGGATGCACCAGCGGATCCCCATAGACCTCGGAGGTCGAGGCCAGTAGATACCGGGCCTCCTTGGCCTTGGCCAAGCCCACTGTATTGTGAGTTCCGAGAGAACCCACCTTGAGGGTCTGGATGGGCAGCTCCAGATAGTCCATGGGGCTGGCTGGGGAAGCGAAGTGCAGCACGTTGTCGAGAGGCACGTTGACCTCGAACGGCCGGGTGACGTCGTGCTCGATGAATTGGAAGTCGCCACGATCCATCAACGACTGGATGTTCTCGAGCTTTCCCGTCAGGAGGTTGTCGACACAAACAACCTTGTGTCCCTCCTGCAAGAGTCGCTCGCACAGGTGTGATCCGAGAAATCCCGCCCCGCCAGTTACCAGAGAAGTAGTCATGCCTCTTGTCTTTGCTCCTGCTGGGCTTCTACCCGTCCGACCGACAAGTAGTCGAAGCCGGCGGCCCGTATCTTTGCTGGTTCGTAGATGTTCCTGAGGTCGACGATCAGAGGCCGCTTGAGAAGCACCTTCAGGCGCCTGAGCTCCAACGCCTTGAACTGATTCCATTCGGTCGCGATCACGATGCCGTCCGCGTCCGCAGCTGCGTCGTAGGAGTTGTCGCAGTATTCGACTTGCGGCCAGTCTTCCCGAAAGGCCTCCATGGCCGCCGGGTCGAAGGCTCGCACCGAGGCTCCGGCGTTCAGTAGGCCTTTGACGATCTCGATCGCCGGCGACTCTCGGATGTCATCGGTATCGGGCTTGAACGACAGGCCCAGAACAGCGACCGTCTTGCCTTTGAGCTCACCGTCGAAGGCCTGTGAGATCTTCTCGACCATGCGCTCCTTGGTTGCCTGATTCACCGCCACGACCGATTCCATGATCTGGAAGTGCAGGCCGTGCTCGAGAGCGATCTGGACGACAGCGCGAGAGTCCTTGGGGAAGCACGAGCCGCCGAAGCCCGGCCCAGGATGCAAGAACTGGGGGCCGATCCTCGTGTCGAGTCCCATTCCTCGGGCCACGGTTTCGACGTCGGCACCGAGCCTCTCGCACAGATGTGCCACCTCGTTGATGAAGGAGACCTTGGTCGCCAGGAAGCCGTTGGAGGCGTACTTGATCAGCTCTGCGCTCTCCACGTTGGTGATCACGAAGGGGACATCCGCCATCCGAAGAGGCGAGTAGATGTCAAGCATGATGTCGATGGCGCGTTGATCGACGCTGCCGATGACCACCCTGTCGGGGCGCCGAAAGTCGCCGATAGCGGAACCCTCTCTCAGGAACTCTGGATTGCTCACAACGGCAAACTCGTGCTCTCCGGTCTGAGCCTCTCGGATGATCTTGTCGATCTTCTGCCCGGGTCCGATGGGTACTGTGCTTTTGGTGATCACCACCTTGAATCCATTGAGGTGCTCGCCGATGGACTTGGCGACTTGTTCGACGAAGCTCAGATCGGCGGAACCGTCGGGTCGGGAAGGGGTTCCGACGGCGATGAAGATGGCCTGCGCTTCTTCGATGGCCGGTCCCAGCTCGGTTGCGAAGCGAAGGCGCCCCTCGTCCATGTTGGTACGGACAACCGTGGCGAGTCCGGGCTCGTAGATCGGGATCTCGCAGCGCTGCAACGCCTCGACTTTGTCGACGTCTTTGTCGACGCCGACCACGTTCATGCCGAAATCGGCCAGGCAGGCGCCGGTGACGAGACCGACGTATCCGCTACCTACTACACAAATATTCATGCTTTCCGCTCCCGATTGTCAGTGTGGCAAGGGGCTGCAGTCGAAGGTGCGCGGAGTTTCCGGGCTCAAGTCTGGCTGTCCCGATACCATTCGACGAACCGCTTCAAACCCTCTCGGATGGGTACTTTGGGTGAGTAGCCGACCAGGGCATTGGCCTTGCTGACGTCTGCGTAGGTTATGGGGACATCTCCCGGCTGATCGGGAAGATACTCGATATTCGGCTCGACGCCAAGCTCATCGGCCAGCCACTGCACGAGATTGCTGAGAGCCGTGGTCTCGGCGCCACCGAGATTCAGGATCTCGAAGGGTGGTGCCAGGTCCAGGGTGGCCACGACGCCGTCGATGATGTCGTCGACAAACGTGTAGTCTCGCTGACTGGCGCCGTCTCCAAAGAGTGGGATCGTCTCCCCGCGGGCCAGCAGATCGGTGAACTTGTGGATCGCCATCTCGGGTCTCTGGGCGGGCCCATAGACGGTGAAGAAACGCAAACAGGCTGTACGCAGACCATAGAGATGGGCATAGTTGAAGCAGAGCAGCTCGCCAGCTCTCTTGGTGGTGGCGTAGGGGCTGATCGGCTGATTGACCTCGTCCGTCTCGGAGAAGGGCACCTTCTTGTTGATGCCGTAGACCGACGACGAAGAACCGAAGATGAAGGTCTCCGGACCATGGGCCTTGGCTGCCTCGAGCAACCTCAGGGTCCCGATACAGTTGGTGTCCTCGTACAGGATGGGCTCCTGGAGGCTGGGTCTCACTCCGGCTCGAGCTGCCAGGTGGACGACCCCGTCGAATCCGCTGTCGCGGAAGAGCCCATCGACGAGGCTCTCATCTCGGATGTCGCCCTCAACCAGCTCGTAGGCAGGGTTGCCAAGGAAAGGCGCGACGTTGGTCCGCTTACGAGCGGGGTCATAGAAATCATTGAAGTCGTCGAGGACCGTGATCCGGTCTCCGCGTTCCAGGAGGCGTTGGGTCAGGTGGCTCCCGATGAACCCGGCACCCCCCGTAATCAAGATGTGCTTTGTCATATCGATCAGTTTCGCTCTTGGTCTTCACTGAGATCGTAAGGTTCGACTTCGACTTGGTCGGTGGCGTCATCGTAGCGTACCTTGATGCCCGATTTTTGACGATTGCGTACCAACCACCGCAGCATCTTCGACTGATCTACCCCGACAACGATGTCGTTGAGCGCGTCGTAGATCTCTGGGTCCTCGATCAACCGCCCGAGCGTGCCATCGCCCGAAGCCAGTTTTTCAGACACAAGATTCAGATTCTCGAGCAGCTGCTGGAGATCACCGAAGATCTGGCGCGACATCTCTTCATCATTCAACATCGCAGGCAATAGACCTTCACCGGAGCTCAGCTGCTCGGCCGCTGCGGATAGCGAATCCGTGGTCTTGTCGAGATTGACCAAGAGGGTCTGGACCCGATCCCGTGTCTCCGCATTATGGAGCAGGTCAGCAACCAGCCCGTCGCCTTCCTCCAGGCTCGTCACGACGCTGTTGAATCGATCGATGGAGGCGTCGAGCTTGACGGCCAGATCGTCGCCCATGATCAACTGCCCCACGGTGCCTTGACCGCTGTGGATCTGCAGTGTGATGTCTCGGACGGCCTCCATGATGGCCACCAGGCCCTGCTTCGCGGTTCGGCCTGCCTCGGAGTCGGTGAGAAGCTCGCCCAGGAGACCCTCGCCAGCCTCCATGCGGGCCAGGATGTTGCGCAGCGAGTAGGAGATGGCCACGGTGTTCTGCACCGCGTCGCCACCCGTGGCGAGGAGTTTTTCGACATCGGTTGGCGCCGCCGCCGGAATGTACCCACCTGAGGGAATCAGCGGTGATTCTGCGGACCCCGAAGAGATTTCGATGAACTTGTCGCCCAGCAGGCCCAGCGTCTTGATCCGTGCCGTCGAGTCCTCACGCACCCGTTCGCCGTAGCGCCGGTCGACGTTGATCCATACGGTCAGTAGCTGCTCGTCGACGCTTTCTGGCAGGACTACTTTCTGGATGCTGCCGACGGTCACGCCGTTGAGCTGCGCCGGGCTACCCGGGGCGAGGCCGAGAACGGTCTCGAATTGAATGTAGTAGCGATTCTTGAGCGCAAAGAAATTGCGTCTCTCGCTGACCAGGAAGACAGCGACCCCCAGAATGACGAAAGCCGCCACGACCAGCAGGCCGACCTTGACCTCACGCTGCATCTTCATCTCCCATGCGCCCGGCCAGGAAATCGCCAAATACCTGGTCCGCAGTCCGGTCCGCCTCCTCCCAGGTGCCCAGGAAGCTGAAAGTACCCTGGCACAGAAAGGCTACCCGGTCTCCGACGTGTCGGGCCAGAGCAATGTCGTGCGTGACGACGACGGAAGTGGTGGCGAGGCTGGCTTGCGACCGTCGAATCAGATGCGCGATGAGGGCCGACGTCATGGGATCCAATCCGGTGGAGGGCTCGTCGAAGAGGACGACCTCCGGATCCATCGCCAGCGAGCGGGCAAGTGCCACCCTTTTTTTCATGCCGCCGGACAGCTCCGAGGGCATGAGCGCCTCGACTCCCTTCAGTCCGACCAGGGAGAGCTTCAAGCTCACTCTTTCGTGAATCTCCTCTTCGCCCATCGCCAGGTGCTCTCGCAGAGGGAACGAGACGTTCTCCTCGACGGTCATCGAATCGAATAGCGCGCCACCCTGGAAGAGCATGCCGATCCGTTGGCGAATCGGGTACAAGTCTTTCTCGCGCATCGAAGAGATCTCGGTTCCATCGAAGGATACGGTTCCGGCGTCGGGCTTTTCCAGTCCATTCAGTTGCCGCAGCGTCACACTCTTGCCGGAGCCGGACCGGCCGAGAATCACCAGCGATTCTCCGCGTTGGACGTCAAAGTCCAAACCCCGTAGGACTGTCTTGTCGTCGTAGTCCTTGACCAGGCCCCGCACGCTGAAGATCGGTGTCGCCATGAAAGTGTCCTCGGCTCCGCAATCAGGCCAGGACGTGGAAGAGCTTGGTCAGAAAGAAATCGGTCACCAGGACCAGAATCGCGGCAACCACGACCGTATTCGTCGTCGCTCTACCGACACCGTCGGCACCACCTCGCGCGGTCAGGCCATTGTAACAGCCGACGATTGTGATCCAGAAGGCGAAGAAGAACGACTTGCCGATGCCGCTGAAGATGTCCTCCAGCGTCAGATCCGTGAGCACGTCGTTGATGTAGAAGCCGGGCGTCAGACCGAGCTGATAGACGCCGATGATCATGCCGCCGAGGACTCCCAGGAGGTCCCCGATGATGGTCAGCAGGGGCAGCATGACCAGGGCGGCGATCAATTTCGGGACCACCAGCTTCTTGACCGGGTTGGCCGCCATGGCGCGCAGGGCATCGATCTGTTCGGTCACCTTCATCGTTCCCAGCTCGGCGGTCATCCCCGCGGCGATCCTGCCGCCGACGACCAGAGCTATCAGCACGGGGCCGAGCTCTCGAATGACGGACTTCGAAACGACGGTGCCGATGTAGTACTTGACCCCAAGGCCTGGCAGGCTATAGGCCGTCTGGAGGGCCAGCACCATGCCGGTGAAGATGGTGGCGATGGCCGCCACCCCGAGGGATCGCACCCCGATCTGCTCCATTTCGCGGATCCAGAGGCGACCTTCGAAGGGGCGCGTCAGCATCTCCCCGATAGCCTGCACTCCCAGGCTGGCCATGCGGCCGGCTTCGTCGAGGGCGTGAGCCAACGGCCAACGTGACTTCATGATCGAACCGGCCACCAGAAGGCGAGAAGACCCAGACCGATCAGGAACTCGGCTCCAGCGAGGCGGATCAGGTTCTCGGTCCCTGGTCCCTGAGCAGCCGCGAAGAAGGTCAGGGCCAGGGTGAGTTGGGCCCCGATGGCCACGGCGATGATCGGGCTGAAACGCTGTACATCACGGCTGGCAAGAAGATAGAGGATTCCGAGACAGGCGAGAAGCGCGGCAGACAGCCAGAGGTAGAATGGGTCCTCTGGCGAGCCGACACCGAGCAGCCGGATCATTGCTCGAGGTCGCAAGACGAGCGAAGCGCTCAGAAGAAGGCTGAGTGCCGCAGCGCCGAACAAGCTCGCTCGCAACCATTTGAGGCAGCGGAATCGCCACGCGAAGTAGGCAGGGCCAAGCATCAGGAGCGGATTGTAGCAAGGGGGGCGTCCAGCCCTAAGTTCATGGCCGAGATCGACACATCGAAGGGAAAGGGCTTCCCTTGGGGCACCGTGAGATGCTGTTTGGCCACGGTCTCTGGGAACACCTACCTGATCCTGGGAAGCCTGCTGTTCAGTGTGCTCTCCATCCTGGGTGCTTGGATTCCGCCACGCGGCAACTGGGTGTTTCAGATGGCGCGGCTGTGGAGCCATGGTCTCCTGTACTTCAGTGGAGTTCGCCTGGACGTGGACTACGCGGTACCTTTGTCCCCGGATCAGCGCTGCATCTACATGTCGAACCACCAAAGCGTCTTCGACATCCCGGCGCTGATCGCTTCGCTACCCGGGCAGACCCGCTTGCTCGCCAAGCAGAGCCTGTTCCGGATTCCGATCTTCGGGTGGGCAATGAAGGCTGGAGGCTTCATCAGTATTGACCGCAAGAACCGGAGCAAGGCGAAGGAGAGCTTCGATTCGGCGGTCTCCCGCTTGAAGGAGGGAAGCTCGACGCTGGTCTTTCCCGAGGGGACCCGCTCCCTGGATGGTGAGCTCCAGCCTTTCGAGCGTGGTGGGTTTCTCCTGGCGCTCAAGAGCGGCCTACCCATCGTTCCGGTTGGCGTGATCGGTAGCATGACGATCCGCCGGCGGGGAAGCTATGTTGTGCGGCCAGGTAGAATCGTCGTTCGGTACGGTCGTCCGCTGAAGGTCGAGGACGTCGGGGTACGGGGGAAACAGGCGTTGATACAACAGGTTCGTGAGGCTATCGCCGACCTGGCTGGCATCAAGCCTTGAGCCGGCCGGGCCCAGGGCGCGGCACGAAGCGGGCCCTTGGCTCGAGAATCGACCAGGACATCCAACGAAACACGCTTAGCTTTTCAAGGAGCTCAAATGTCGAAGGAGATCGAGAATCGGGTGTGGGAACTCTTGAAGGGCATCACCTTCCCCGGCATGAGCCGCGACATCGTTTCATTCGGGTTTATCGACCGGGTGCAGGCGTCCGCGGGCCGGGTGGAGGTGGATCTGGCGATCTCGACGCACCATCGGGAGCGGGCCGACCAGGTCCGCGACGAGGTGGAATCGATACTGCGCAATGCCGAGGTTGCAGAAGAGGTGGTCGTGTCCCTTGAATCGGCGACACCGCACTCTACCGCTCAGGATGCCGTGGCCCAGGATCCGGATCTGATTCCGGAGGTCCAACATGTGGTCGCCGTTGCCAGCGGCAAGGGCGGGGTCGGCAAATCGACGGTTGCGGCCAATCTCTCCATCGCATTGGCACAGGCCGGGTACAGAGTAGGGCTCTTGGATGCCGATATCTATGGGCCCTCTATGCCTATGATGTTCGGGATTCAGGAGCAACCGCTAGTCGAGCGCGAACGGCTGATTCCCTTCGAGAAGTACGGTGTCCGGCTGATGTCTCTGGGTTTCGTCCTCGACGACGACACTCCTGTCATCTGGCGCGGCCCGATGGTCATGCGAGCCATCGAGCAGCTGCTGGCCGACGTCGAGTGGGGACCGCTGGACTATTTGATTGTCGATCTGCCTCCCGGTACTGGAGATGCTCAGCTGACGATCAGCCAGAAAGTGCCGTTGTCGGGCGCCGTTATCGTCACCACGCCGCAGGACATCTCTCTGATCGATGCTCGCAAGGGACTGGCGATGTTCCAGAAGGTCAATGTGCCGGTCGTCGGCATCATCGAGAACATGTCCACTTTCGTCTGTCCTCATTGCGGCGAGGCGACGGATATCTTCAAGCGAGGTGGGGGAGAGCGGACCTCTGAAATCCTGGGTTGCAGGTTCCTGGGCCGAATTCCTCTCGATCCGGCCATCGTGGAAGGTGGAGACGCCGGCCGGCCGATCGTCGTCTCCCAGCCCGAAGGGCCTCACGCGGAGTCGTTCAGGGCGGTGGCCGAGGCAGTCGTGGTCGAGGCCAGCAGGCGGCAAGCCCACAAACTGTCGATCTTCTAGAGTAGGCAGCCGTCTGGAGCCCTTGGTGGAGCCGCCGAATTTGCCCGTAGCGATAGTCGCCGACGCTCACATCGGTGGTCCCGGCGGTCCGGCAGGGCCCCTCGTGGAGCAGCTCGAAGGCTTGGCGAGAGGAGAACCGGGCCATCTGATCCTCATGGGAGATCTCTTCCACGTCTGGGTCGGTCAGCGCACCTACGAGACAGTAGAGATCCGTCAGGTCGTCACGGCCCTGTCGGACCTGCGAAAAGCGGGTTGGAGAATCGACTACATCGAAGGCAATCGGGACTTTTTCATCGCCGAAGGACCGTATGCGGAGGTGTTCGACACCGTCTCCGACGAGGTCTCCTTCCAAGTCGGGGACCGGTCCTACCTGGCGATCCATGGCGATGGACTGAACGAAGAAGACCGCCTCTACCAGTTCTGGCGCTGGCTTTCGAAGAGCGCTCCGAGTCGTTTCTTCATGTTGCATCTGCCTGGTGGGCTGGCCCAGAGGTTGGTGCGCGTAACGGAAGGACAGCTTTCCAAGACTAACTTCAAACACAAGAGCCGGATTCCACGAGAGGTCATCTCACGTCATGCCGTTAGAAGACTCGCCCAAGGCCACGATGTCCTGCTGCTGGGTCACTTCCACGAGGCCCAGAGCTGGCAGGTCGGAGACGGCGAAGTGCGATTGCTCGATGCCTGGTTCAACACCAAGCGAGTCGAGTGGCTATCGGCTGAAGGCTAGCTCGACCTCGAGCCCTGGAGAAAGGAGGAGTCGTCCATGACGCTGTCACTTTCCTCCTGCAAGGGCACCTGTCCGATCCCGAGCGGAGTCGTGATCGAGGGTACCGTGAGGGTGCCACCCTCCAAGAGCCTGACCCAGCGATTCCTCAACCTTGCCTTCCTGGCGCGCCAGTCGGTAGTGCTCGCGGGACCGCTGCGATCGGAAGATACCGAGCTGTTTTCGACCGCCCTGAGTCAGGCCGGTTACGAGGTCTCACTCGACGACGATGCCATGCAGATCCGTCCGGGTCCCATTCCAAGTGCCGGCGAGCTGTTCTGCGGCAACAACGGGACCATGCTGCGATTCCTGACGGCGACTCTCAGCGCCATTCCAGGTGTCTGGCACCTCGATGGCATGCCACGCCTGAGACAAAGGCCCCTGGGCCCGCTGGTGGATGCTCTACGCAGTCTGGGAGCGCGGATCGAGTACTTGGAGCGCAGTGGGTTCGCTCCGCTGCGGATTTCGGGTGGGAGTCTGGAGGGTGGAAGTACCGAGCTCGACGCCCGGCTGTCGAGCCAGTTCGCCTCGGCGATCCTGATGGCTGCAACGGCCGCAAAGCGACCGGTCGAGCTGCGAGTTCGATCCCTGGCGTCGGCTCCCTACGTCGATCTCACGTTGGACACCCTCGGTCGCTTCCAAGCCAGGGTCGAGGCTCTCGGCGAGACTACCTGGCGGGTTTCACCGGTCCCGCTCCGGGGCGGATCTTGGACGATGGAGGGGGATTTCTCCGCAGCTGCCTATCCCGCTGCTGCAGCGGCCCTGACCGGAGGCAGGGTTCGCCTAGAAGGGCTCTCGCCCCTGTCGAAGCAGGGCGACCGAAGGTTCCTAGAGGTGCTGGCCGGAATGGGAGCCCGAGTCGAGTGGCTCTCCGATACCCTGCAGGTCACCGGTGCCTCGGTGTTGAGCTCGGTGGAGGTGGATTTCTCAGACATGCCGGATCAGGTGCCCACGCTTGCCGCCTTGGCGCCCTTTGCGGTGGGTACCACGACGATCGACAACGTGCCGCATCTGAGACTCAAGGAGAGCGACCGCTTGGCGGCCATGTCGACCGAGCTCCGTCGACTGGGTGCTGATCTCGATGAGCTGCCGGCCGGTCTGGAGGTCCGCGGGAGTTGGGCCGAGGGGCCTGTTCCTTCGTCACAGACCCAAGTCGATACCTACGGTGATCATCGCATCGCCATGAGTCTGGCGATCTGTGGTCTCCGCCGTCCCGGGCTCGTCGTACGGCACCCACAAGTAGTTGCCAAGTCCTATCCCGCCTTCTGGCGAGATCTCGAAGGGCTGATCGAGAAATGAACAGCATGTCGGCGTCGCGGGCTACCCCTCTCCGTGCAGATGTTGGGTGAGAGCCCGCAGCTGCGGTCGGCCCTCGAGCGCCTGGCGCTGCTGGCACCTTCGGATCTGGCGATCCTCATTCTCGGCGAAACCGGAACGGGCAAGGAGCTGGCGGCCCGAAGAATCCACCGGCTCAGCCCGCGAGCGACCTTGCCGTTTCTGGCGGTCAACTGTGCGGCGCTGCCGGAGTCGCTGTTGCTGTCGGATCTCTTCGGGCACGTCAAGGGGTCGTTTACTGGGGCCGATCGTGATCGCGCAGGAATCTTCGAAGCAAGCCGCGGTGGGACGGTGTTCCTGGACGAGATCGGAGATCTGCCGCTGCCGGCCCAGGGAAAGCTGCTGCGAGTCCTACAGGAGAGGGAGGTTCGCAGATTGGGTGAGAGCCTGCCCCGAAAGGTGGATGTCCGAATCGTCGCGGCCACCCATCAGAGTCTGTCGTCGATGGTGACCGAAGGGGAGTTTCGCCGTGATCTCTTCTATCGACTCAAGGTCGGTAGCGTCGTCCTACCTCCTCTCAGGGAACGCGGAATGGATGTGCTGCTCCTGGGGGAGCATTTTCTGGTGCGCGAGGGCTATCAGCTGAGCGTCGACGCCAGACGGCGATTGCGCTCCTACCCGTGGCCCGGCAACGTGAGGGAGCTGCGCAACACTCTGGAGGTCGCCAAGGCCCTGTCCGAAGACTACGTCATCCGTCCCGAGCACCTGGAACTGCCGGATTCCGACTTCAGGACAGCGAACGGATACCACGAGCAGGTGAGGGAGTTCCGCCGCGAGCTGGTGCGGGAGGCCCTGAAGGCCAGTGGCGGGAATCGCGCCGAAGCAGCGAGGAATCTCGGGCTGAGCCGACAGGCCCTTTCCTATCTGGTTCGTAGCCTGTCCATCGTTTGAAGGACGGCCTAGATTCGTTCTTGGCTGGTGAAGCAGGGGCGTAGCAGGTCGACGATTCTCTCGAGCGCCACCCGATCGGTGTCGTCGAAGGCTGACCGGTAGTGGGAGTCGATGTCGAGTACCGCCACCAGATTGTGCTGCATATCGAAGACCGGTACCACTACCTCGGAGCGAGCCAGAGCGTCGCAAGCGATATGGCCTTCGAAGTGGTGAACGTCCTCTACGACCTGTGAGCGCTCGAGCCGAGCCGCGGCACCACAGACTCCCCGATCGAAGGCGATCTCGAGACACCCGACCGGCCCCTGGAAGGGGCCTACACGCAGCAGCTTGGGAGCCACGACGCGGTAGAAGCCGGTCCAGCTGGCCGCCGGCAGAAGCTCGTGGAGAACGGATGCCGTGCTCGCCATTGCGGCGACAGGATCTTCGAGATCGCGGACCAGCTCGGCGATACGGGACTCGGCCTCACGATAGGTCTCGGTCCTCGACATGACAGCCGATTCTATTCGGTTGTTCTCAGATGGTCCCAGCCCTGAGGCTCGAGAAGACGAACACCGCCACCCTCGATCAGTCGGATCGAACGGTCTCGGGTCAGCTCTCCGACATGGGTGCAGCCATAGCTGTCTGGAGGGCGGATCGTGGCCGGCAACGAGAACAGGAGGCAGTAGTCTTCACCTCCTGAAAGCTCGAGGTCCAGTGGCCTCAGCTGCAGCCAGGTACACAGGTCCTGGAAGCGAGTCGTTGTAGGGAGGCTCTCGGCGTGGAG
>Ga0316193_10000251_pt1 | contig 31761 bp, 24 predicted proteins | sample MerIslsedime2_MG_FD_207735 | JGI IMG/M metagenome (GOLD analysis project Ga0316193, IMG submission 207735) | Coastal sediment microbial communities from Maine, United States - Merrow Island sediment 2 | ecosystem: Environmental > Aquatic > Marine > Coastal > Sediment | place: USA: Maine... | reverse complement strand
CTGTCGGAATCAAAAGAACTCTGTGAAGCGATTCAGCAACAGGCAGAAAGCAGCTTCTAAAATATGGGACTCGGGCGTGACTTCCCTGTCGCTTACGGTCCTGGCAGTAACTACCCGCCCCAGCTTTTGCCGTTCAGGCAGTAGAATCACCTGATATCTAAGTGTTAGGGAGTTCGGGTCCAGACCATCCTAGCCGAGGGAATGCCGTGTCTTCCTTCAGGACCGTATGAAACACGGATGTTTCATCCGAGCCCCCAGGGATGGGTTCACGGCGTGTCCTGAAGGAAGACACGGCATTTCCTTGGCGGGCCTGCATTTCAGGACAGAGGATTCAGATAAAGTGGGACAGCAGTGGCTCGGGTCCCTTTTTGAGCTATTAGTTTTTCGCCTGGTCCACAATCTTATTAGCCTGGATCCAGGGCATCATTGCGCGTAGCTTGGCACCGACCTGCTCTATGCCGTGCGCCGCGTTCGCTTCCCGGGCCACCGTCATTTCCGGATACCCGGTGTTACCTTCCTTGATAAAGCGCTTGGCGTAGTTGCCGTTCTGGATGTTCTCCAGCGCTTCGCGCATGGCCGCCCGGGACTCATCATTGATGATCTTGGGGCCGGTCACGTACTCGCCATATTCCGCGTTGTTGGAGATCGAGTAGTTCATATTGGCGACGCCGCCTTCGAACATCAGGTCAACGATCAGTTTCAGCTCGTGCAGGCACTCGAAGTACGCCATCTCGGCCGGGTAGCCGGCTTCGGTCAGCACCTCGAACCCGGCTTTGACCAGTTCGACACAACCCCCGCAAAGGACAGCCTGCTCACCGAACAGGTCGGTTTCGCACTCATCCTTGAAGGTGGTTTCGATGATACCGGTGCGGCCGCCACCAATGCCTGAAGCATAGGAAAGAGCCATTGCCTGCGCGGTGCCCGAAGCATCCTGCGCCACGGCGATCAGGTCTGGAATGCCGCGGCCTGCGGCAAACTCGGATCGCACGGTATGGCCGGGCGCTTTCGGCGCAATCATGATGACGTCGAGGTCGGCTCGCGGCTCGACTTCCTTGTACAACACGGAAAAGCCATGTGCGAAGGCCAGGGTAGCGTCCTGCTTGATAAAGGGCTCGACCGATTCCTTGTAAAGGGCCGAGTGAAACTCGTCCGGCGTCAGGATCATCACCACGTCAGCACCGGCAACAGCGTCCGTCACATCCGCCACTTTCAGGCCATGCGCTTCAGCCTTGGCGCGGGAAGAAGAGCCCGCCCTCAGTCCAACCGTTACGTCCACCCCGGAGTCCTGCAGGTTGCAGGCGTGTGCATGCCCCTGTGAACCGTAACCGATAACGGCTACCTTTTTGCCCTGGATGATGCTGATGTCGCAATCTTTATCGTAATAAACCTGCATGTTCGTTTCACCTGTACATTTTCAGAATTGAGTGAACTATACGGGGAGCCTTTTGTTGCGTAAAATGATATATATGCATCTTTATGATGCGTTTAACGCAATATAAAACCAATGGACAACCGCTCCCTCAAACAATTCGTCACCCTGGCCGACAGCCTGCATTTCGGACGCGCCAGCGAAGCCAGCAATGTCAGCCCTTCGGCGCTGAGTCGCAGCATCGCGCGAATCGAACAGGACCTGGGCGTGAAACTGTTTGAGCGCAACAATCGCAGCGTAGCCCTGACCCATGCAGGCACCCTGTTTCTTGGCTACGCCCGCGACGCACTGGGAGAGTGGGACACGATTCGCAATACCTTAATGGAAGAGGCGGCGGAACTGCACGGCGAGGTCAGCGTGTACTGCTCGGTGACTGCAAGCTACAGTTTTTTGTTCGAATTGCTGACCCGGTTCAGGCAGGACTTCCCGAATGTCGAGATCAAGCTGCATACGGGGGACCCGGAAGACGCCATACCCCGGGTGCTGGCGGGCAGTGAAGACATCGCCATTGGCGCAAAACCCACGGCAATGAACTCCGAACTGGCCTTCGTACCCATCGGTGTTTCACCGCTGGTGTTCATTAAAGCCGTCAACAAGGAAACCGAGCCCCCTCAGTCATCGTGGATGGCGAGCCCAATGATCCTGCCGGAGCGTGGCCTCGCCCGGCAAAGGGTCGATGAATGGTTCCGGTCGCAAGGCTTGCAGCCGAACATTTATGCCCAGGTCGCCGGCAACGAGGCCATTGTGAGCATGGTCAGCCTGGGGTTTGGGGTCGGCGTTGTCCCACAGATTGTGCTGGACAACAGCCCACTGGGGGACACCATCAGTGTGCTCGATTCGAGGCCGGGGCTGAAAGCCTACGAGGTGGGCCTGTTCGCGCAGAAGAAGAAGCTGGGTAACCCGTTGATCAGCGCGTTTTGGTTCCTGCAAAAAAACTTAATTAAGTAGGGGCCGCCACTTTCTCAGCAGGTTTCTTCCGGCCGAAGCGGGTTTTGACCTTCTGCCGGGTGCGTGCCCGGAATTCACTGATATCAACTCCGATGGCATAGAGTGCCGGCACCATCAACAGCGTCACGAAAAACGCGATGAATACGCCCGCAACCAGTGACACGACGATTGGAGTCAGGAACTTCGCCTGGATTGAGCGCTCCATCATCATCGGCGTCAGGCCCACAATGGTGGTCGCCGTGGTCAGCATGATCGGCCGGAACCTGACCACGCCGGCTTCGACGATGGCTTCCAGCGGTTTCATGCCCTTCTCACGCAATCGGTTGGTGTAATCGATCAGCACCAGGTTATCGTTCACCACCACACCTGCGGCCGCCGCGATTCCGAAGTAACTGAAGATCGCCATGGTCATACCCATCACGGCATGACCGTAAATGGCGCCCACGAAGGCGTAGGGCATGGCGACCAGGATCAGCAAGGGCTGCCAGTAGCTGTGGAAAGCCACGGCCAGCATGGCGTACATGAGGAAGAAGGCCACCAGGTAAAGCCCCATGACTTCCTTGATGAAGCGGGCTTCACCCTCGGCCTGGCCTACGGAACCGCGCTGGATTCCCGGGTAACGTTTTTCCCAGCCCTCGAAATAGTTTTCTTCCAGGTCTTTCATGATGTCTTCGCGGACGCTGTCTTTCAGGTCCGCCGACACGCGTGCCGCACGGTTTCCATTCCAGCGCTGAATGCGCTTGATACCCGGCGCGTAGTGCAGTTCGGCAATGGACAACAGCGGCACTTCGCGTCCGTCGGCCGTACGCACCCGGAAGTGTTTCAGGCTTTCGATGGAACGGCGTGATTCGATCGGGTAATGAACCATGACTTTGACGTCCTGGCCTTCCCGCGGCATGCGCTGCACTTCTTCGCCGTAGTAAGCCTGGCGAACCTGGCGCGTCACGTCGGACATGGTCAGGCCCAGTTTCTGGGCTCCGGGTTTCAGAACGATACGGATCTCTTCCGAGGCGCTTTCCAGGTTGTTGCGGACGTCATACAGCGCGTCATAGGTGCGTAACTGGTTTTCCAGGTCGGTAACGGCCACCCGCAAAACATCCAGGTCCGGGTGACGGATCGACAGTTCAAAGCCGGGTCCGTCGTCGCGGTGGGTATACCGGACCGAGACTTCCTTCGCATCCGGCACGTCTCCCATCAGTTCACGCAGGCGAAGAGCTGCTTCTTTCGCGCTCATGTCCCTGATTTCAGGCGGCGCCAGTTTGACGATGGCCAGCACGCTGTCGCGGCGTGAGCGGGTGTACCAGTTTTCGATCAGCTGGCCTTCTCCCTCGGTACGCTCGCTGACTTCGTCAACCAATGCCTTCTCGGCCCGCTGCAACTGCGCCAGGATTTCCAGGGCACGGCTGTAAGGCGCACCTTCGGGCATAACCACGTTGACGATGACCTCGTCGGATTCAAATTCCGGCATAAAGGCTTTCTTGACCCAACCGGTATTGAACATGCCCACGCCGACCATGAAAAGGGTGATAAAAAAGGCAGTGGTCAGGTAGCGGCGATCGACCGAGAACTGACTGATCTTGCGATAGCGCTTGTGCGCAAAGTGAATGATCCCGTCCGAAATTTTCTTCTGAAAATGGCCGAACCAGCCGAGCAACTCGTCCTTGCGGGGTTTCATCTTGGAAAGATGAGACGGCAGTATAAAAAGTGATTCAATCAACGAGAATGCCAGGGCCAGGATCACCACCCAGGTGATGTGGCGGGTAAATTCACTGGTTGACCCGCTCAGGAACAACCAGGGCATGAACGCCATGATCGTGGTCAGCACGCCAAAAATAACCGGCTTGGCCACCAGTTGTGCGCCGGCTATGGCGGACTCGATGCCGCCTTCGTGCAGATGCGCCTCGGTATGGATGCCCTCGCCTACCACGATGGCGTCATCAACCACGATACCGAGCACCAGCAAAAAGGCAAAGGTGGACAGCATGTTCAGGGACACACCCACTGAAGGCATCAACACGAAAGCGCCTGCATAAGCGGTTGCGATACCCACGGCCACCCAGAAAGCCACGATGGGCCTGAGTGTAAGCACCAGGAAAATCAGGACGAGGAAAAGTCCGATGGAGGCGGAGTTGCCGATGGTCTTCAGACGGCCTTTGAATTCCTCCGCCTGGTCGGTCCACAAGGTCAGTTTGGCGCCTTCGGGCAGGGTTTCCTGGCGCTTTTCAATCCAGTCCCTGATGGAGTCAGACGCTTTGACGATATCCATCGTCTCGGTCGTCATGACCTGCAGCAGGACGGCCGGCTCACCGTTGAGTGTCGCCAGGATCGGATTGTCTTCGAACCCGTCAACGACGGTGGCGACATCGCCAACACGAATAGTGCCGCCGTCTTCTGTCTGCCGGATGATGATGTTCGCGAACTCGGCCTGGGTATCAGCCTGGCTGCGCACCTTGAGCTGGTACGTCCCAACCTCGGTCCGGACCGAGCCTGATGACTGGTTGATTGATGTATTGCGGATCGCGGTGGCGACCTCGTTGAAACTCAGGTTGTAACGTCGCAGAGCTTCTTCACTGACCTGGATTGAAACTTCTTCGCGGCGCACCCCAAACAACTGGACCACGGTGATGGCCGGCAGCACGGCTGCCTCGCGGCGCAATTCTTCCGCCAGCCGCTTCAACTCGCGCTCGGTCATGTCGCCGTGTACAGCGACCCGGATAAACTCCTGGCGGTTGACCCATTGCCGGACCCGCGGTGGTTCGATGTCGCGCGGGAAAGACGAAATGGAATCGACGCGAATCTTGACGTCGTTCATGAATTGCGTGAAATCGACCTGCTGTTCCGCGAGGATGTAAACACCACCATAGCTTTCAGCCGACGTGGAACGGACCCACTCGATGGCGTCCATGTCGCTGACCGCTTCTTCGATGCGGGCAACGATCTGCTCTTCAACTTCCTGCGGCGCGGCGCCCGGCCAGGTGACCTCGATCTCCAGCCCCGGGAACTTGACCTGTGGGTCCATTTCCCGTTCCAGCGAAAAGAACCCGATGATGCCGGATACGAAAATACCGACCATCAGCAGATTTGCGGCAACAGAATTCCGTGCCCACCATGCAATCAATCCGTTCATTGTTTAGTCTCTCAGCCGCGTTTCTGGCTTGAAATGGCTTCTACTTCCATGCCGTCTACTGCGTTCGGCAGGGTTGAGGTGACAACGCGATCCCCGGGCGCCACTCCACTGGTAACCAGCACGCGTGCCTCTGAAGTGGATAGCACGGTGACGGTCCTGATCTCCAGCCGGTTGTCCGCATTAATCACGTAAACCTTGTCCTGGCCGCGTAACGCCAGCCTGGGCATCACGAAGGCGGACTGTTCGGAAACCCCCTCGATTTCAGCGGCGACAAACATGCCAACAGCCATCGGCATACCGTCCGTTGCGCCCAGCCCGTAAGGGTCCACTACTTCAGCCGTGGCGTAGATCAGGCGGGTTTCCTTGTCGATCGCTGCGTCGATACGAACAATCTCACCCTGCCAGTGGAATTCACGCTCACCCAGGGCAGTTTTGAAATTGACGACCGGGGCCTCGACCATGTCATTGGACATGTAACCCAGCGGCAGGTTGAGCTCAACAAGCTGGGTATCAGTCAGCGGCAGACGTACTTCCACTCGATCAATGGAAAATACCCGGCCCATGGTGGTGCCGGCGGCTACATACTGTCCGATACCTACGTTCCGATCGCGCACCCGGCCGCGGAAAGGAAGCCTGATTTCGGTGCGTTCCAGGTCAAGACGTGCTTTATTCAGGTCGGCCCTGGCGGAACGCAGCATGGCTTCAGCCTGTGCAACCTGGGTCAGGTTCAGGGCGAACTGGGTCGGCTTTTGGTCCTGGCGGCCGCTTGCCCATTCGTCTTTCTTGATTTCAGCCGTCGCGAGTTCCCGTTCGAGCTGGGTCTGGGCGCCGGCAACCGCTGCTTCAGCACGAATCACGGCAAAGCGGTAATCAGTATCATCGATCTTCAGAAGCATGGTGTCCGGCAGGAATTCTGCGCCTTCACTGAAGCTTTCAGACATGGCAACAATCCGCCCCGAAACCTGCGGAATCAGGTCAATTTCCGTCTTGGGCCGCACTTCACCCTGGGTCTTGACGGAAACGGTGACCATTTCAGATTTCACCTCGTCCACATAAAGAGACACTAACCGGGTTTCGTCTTCGTTTTTCTCAGGCTCAGGCTTTGCTGCGACCAGCACCTGCACGATGACGATACCGCCGACCAGCACGAGTACGGGCGCCATGATTTTGAATAATTTCTTCACTTTTCCAACCTCTTGATCGAATAGTAGTGTTCTATATCTGTATAACACCACAAAATCGGACTGCAAACATGGGTCATAAGTCAGGGTCTGTCAAATTAGCGACCAAACGAGTTTCCAGCATTCTCTGTGCACTAGATGCATCAACCTCTACATTTAGACGCACCGGATGTAAAAAAGGTTACGGCCGGGCCGGTGGTCTATAATTCCGAGCCTGGTTCAGCAAGGAGAAGGACGTGAGCGCATTGACTCAGTCATCCCAGTGGAAAGCCCTTCAGTCTCACGCCGTAGAGATGAAGAAAACGCACTTACGCGCTCTTTTTCAGGATTCAAAACGGTTCAGCCAGTTCTCTATAGACCACCGTGAACTGGGAATGTTTCTCGATTACTCGAAAAATATCGTGACCGGCGAGACTCTCGCGCTGCTTCGTAACCTGGCCCACTCGGCCGGCGTGAAGGAAAGGGCCGAAAGCATGTTTACCGGAGAAAAGATTAACTGGACCGAAGACCGGGCCGTCCTGCACATCGCCCTGCGTAACCGCTCCAGTAAACCCATCATGGTGGACGGCATCGACGTGATGCCCGCCGTCAATGACGTGCTGGGCCAAATGAAACGCTTCACCGAACGGGTACGTAACGGGGACTGGAAAGGCGCGACCGGCAAAGCCATCACTGACGTCATCAATATCGGCATCGGCGGATCTGACCTCGGGCCACTCATGGTATGCAGCGCGCTGCAGCACTATGCCGACGGACCGGCCGTCCACTTTGTTTCCAATGTCGACGGCACGGACATCGCTGAAACGCTGAAAGTGGTGAATCCCGAAACCACCCTGATTCTGGTGGCGTCGAAAACGTTCACCACGCAGGAAACCATGACCAATGCACAGACCGCCCGGAGTTGGCTGGTTGACGCGCTGGGTGTTGACGCAGTGGCCCGTCATTTTGCGGCTCTTTCGACCAATGCCGCCGCCGTTCAGGAATTTGGCATCGATACGGCCAACATGTTCGGTTTCTGGGATTTCGTGGGTGGCCGCTATTCCTTATGGTCGGCGATTGGCACGTCCATTGCGCTGCGGATTGGTTTTGAGAACTTTGAAGCTCTGCTCGATGGCGCCCACGCCATGGACCAGCATTTCCTGCACAGCGCCCCTGAGGAGAATCTACCGCTGACGCTGGCCCTGCTGGGCATCTGGTACAACAATTTCTTTGGCGCTCAAACCCACGCCCTGCTGCCCTATGACCAGTACCTGAGCCGTTTCGCCGCTTATTTCCAACAGGGTGACATGGAAAGCAATGGCAAAACCGTGGACCGGAATGGCCAGAGAGTGGACTACCAAACCGGTCCGATCATCTGGGGCGAGCCCGGCACCAACGGCCAGCATGCGTTCTACCAGCTGATCCACCAGGGCACCAAGCTTATTCCCTGCGACTTTATCGGCTTTGTTAACAGCCTGAATCCGGTGGGAGACCACCACTCCAAGCTGATGGCCAATTTCTTTGCGCAAACCGAAGCGCTCGCCTTTGGCCTCCCGGCGGAGACCGTGGAACAGGAGCTCCGGGCCGGCGGGGCTTCCGAGGAGCAGGTTGCATTGCTTACAGCCCACAAGTCTTTCGAAGGTAACAGGCCAAGCAACAGTTTGTTGATCGACCGCCTGACGCCCCGGACGCTGGGCTCACTGATTGCACTCTATGAGCACAAAATTTTCGCACAGGGCGTAATATGGAACATTAACAGCTATGATCAATGGGGGGTTGAACTCGGAAAAGTGCTGGCGAAAGCCATTCTTCCCGAGTTGATACAAGGCACTCCCGGTAAGCATGATTGCTCTACCAGGGGTTTGATCTCCCACTACATTTCGAGGCAGCAGGCCCAGGAAAAATGACAATTCGCACCAGTTTCGAACAAGACGCAGCGGCTGTATTCAAAGCCATGACTAACCCGGAGTTTCTCGTTGACAGGAACCTCGCCCTGGGAGAAATCAGCGCCGAATATGAAGTATCCGAAGACAAGAACAGCACGACATTAACGGCCGTTCGGGAAGTCCGCCGCGACCTGCCGGGGGTTCTTGGCAAGCTATTCGACCCGATCAACGTGATGGACATGATCGAAAACTGGCAGGCCGAAGGGGATGGCTGGAAAGGCGAATGGTCCCTGCAAATCCGGGAGCAACCCGTCACCGTTACCGGGCAGTTTGAACTGGTGCCTTCTGACACCGGCTGCACGTACAGCGTGTCGCACCGGGTCAAGGCCAGGATGCCTTTCGTTTCGGGTCAGATCGAAAAGTACGTCAGGACCCAGACCGCCAGGGGCGCCACGGACGAACTGGAGTACCTCCGGAAGTACCTGGACTGAATTCATGTACCTGGGCTGGCCTATCCCCAACCCCGGCTGCCAGGTTCCGAAAGACCTGGGCCCGATTACCTGTCTCGGGGACGAAGAACCCACCGGTATCCCCGAACTGGGCCCCGAACGTCTTGAAACCATCTGGAATCTTGTTGAGCAGCTGTACCGGTCCGGTGCGCACCCTGCCATACAGGTGTGTATCCGCCACAACGGCCGCCGGGTTCTTCACCGCGGTATTGGCCACGCCTCTGGAAACGGACCTGGAGACCCGCCCGGGAGCACCCCTGTTCCGCTGACCCTCGATACACCAATCAACCTTTTTTCGGCTGCCAAGGCCGTCAGCGCCATGGTCATACACAAGCTGGACGAAGAGAACACCCTTCGATTAGACGACCGGGTTTGCGATTACATTCCCGAGTTCTCAAGCCGTGGAAAACACCGCATTACCTTGCGTCATGTACTGGCCCACCGCGCCGGCGTCCCGAATCTGCCCCCCGAGGCACTGAACATCGAAACGCTCAGTGATTCCGCCAAAGTGGTGGACTATCTGTGCGAGGCAAAACTGGCTTCACGTCCCGGCCGTGCACTGGCGTATCACGCGGTGACGGGGGGCTATATTCTCGCTGAAGTCGTCAAGCGCGCAGCCAGTAAAGACATGCGTGAATTGATGGAGGAGAAAATCTCCCGCCCGATGGGGCTTGAGTGGCTCGGTTGCGGTGTTCGGCCTGACCAGGTGGATGCCGTGGCGAAAAATGCGCTAACCGGATTTCCGGTGCTGCCGCCGATGAAGCAACTCCTGAAACGGGCCCTGGGGTTCAATCTGAAAGAAGTGGTTCGGCTGTCCAACGACCCCCGCTTCCTGTGCAGCATCATTCCAGCCGCCAATGTGTGTACAACGGCCGATGAAATAGCCCGTTTCTACGAATGCCTGCTCAGAAGCGGCGAATGGCAGGGCCAACAGGTCTTCGAGCCCCGGACCGTGCGCCATGCCACTGCCGAACAAAGTTTCTGGGAGTTCGACCTGACCCTTGGTTTTCCGGTGCGCTACAGCCTGGGCTTCATGCTGGGGAATTCACTTTACGGCTTGCTGGGCGGCGATAATCCACATGCCTTTGGCCATGTTGGTTTATTTAATATCTTCACCTGGGCGGATCCCGAGCGCGGCATTTCCGTCGCCATCCTGACCACGGGCAAAGCCATCATGAGCCCTCATGTCATTCCGCTGGTACAGTTGATCAACGAGATCAACCGTACGTTCAGCCGTGAGCACGCCGAAGCACCCTCAGAGATTTTCCGCAAACCCGGCTGAAACAAAGCGCAAACCCTTGTCCAACGTCACTTTCCTCTCGAATTTTCCATGCTAGATTGACCGGGTATTGCTCCGGCATGACCGAATTTTACGGGAGGAAACACCATGGCGTTCAATCTCAGGAATCGCAGCTTCCTGAAGCTGATCGATTTTTCAAAAAGGGACCTGACCTATATCCTGGACCTGGCTCGCGACCTGAAAAGGGCCAAGTACGCGGGTAACGAAATTCAGCTCCTGCGAGGGAAAAACATTGCGCTGATCTTTGAAAAAGCTTCCACCCGCACACGCTGTGCCTTTGAAGTCGCGGCCTATGACCAGGGCGCCAATGTCACCTACCTGGACCCGACGGGTTCACACATGGGCACCAAGGAGTCCGTCAAGGACACGGCCCGCGTGCTTGGGCGGATGTACGACGCCATCGAATACCGCGGCTTCAGCCAGCACATCGTTGAAGAGCTGGCTGAATATTCCGGCGTGCCCGTGTTTAACGGCCTCACAGACGAATTCCACCCGACGCAGATGTGCGCCGACCTGATGACGATGCGCGAATTCATGCCGCAGCCCTGGCATGACTTCTGCTACGCCTACGTGGGGGATGCCCGGTCGAATATGGGGAACTCGCTGATGATCGCCGGTTGCCTGATGGGCATGGACGTTCGTATCGCGGCACCCCGCCACCTCTGGCCGGATGACGAATTACTCGAATATGCCCGCGGACTTGAAGTCTTGAACAAGGGCAAGCTGACCCTGACCGAAGATCCGGCCGAGGCTGTGAACGGAGTGCAGTTTATTCATACCGACGTCTGGGTTTCCATGGGCGAACCCCCGGAGACCTGGGGAGAACGCATCAAACTGCTCAAGCCCTACCAGGTCAACGCAGACCTGATGGCCGCCAGCGGCAATCCCAGGGTGCGGTTCATGCACTGTCTGCCTGCCTTCCACAATCTGGAAACCCAGGTGGGGTGTGACATCCATGAGAAATTCGGTATTGATGCGATGGAAGTCACCGAGGAGGTCTTTGAATCCCCGGCCGGCATCCAGTTTGAACAGGCAGAAAACCGGGTGCATTCCATTAAGGCCCTGTTGGTAGCCACCCTGGGCAGCCAGTAATGCGAGTCGTAGTGGCCCTGGGCGGTAATGCCCTGTTACAGCGTGGACAGGAGTTGAACGCTGAAAACCAGCGCGAAAATATTCGCGTTGCTGCTGCGGAACTGGCCGTTGTGCACCAGGACCACCAACTCATCATCGCACATGGGAACGGACCTCAGGTCGGCTTGCTAGCCCTGATGGATGCGCAATACACGGCTGTAGACCCCTACCCGCTGGATGTACTCGGCGCAGAAACGGTCGGCATGATCGGCTACATGATAGAACAGGAACTGGGCAACATCATTCCTTACGACGATCACATCGTGACCGTACTGACCCAGGTCCTGGTCGATCCGGATGACCCGGCCTTTCAGAATCCAACCAAACCCGTGGGACCCATCTACGACCCCACCGAAGCCAGGCGCCTGGAAACAGAAAAAGGCTGGACCCTGGTACCCGACGGCGCATATTTCCGCCGCGCCGTTCCCTCTCCCATGCCACAGCGAATCATCGAGATCAGCGCCATCCGGATGCTGGTGGACAGCGGCGTGGTCGTGATTTGCGCAGGCGGCGGCGGCATTCCCACCGCCTACGACAAAGATCGAAAACTGTATGGTGTGGAAGCCGTTATCGACAAGGACCTGGCCAGCGGTCTGCTGGCTAAAAGCCTGGATGCCGAAATGTTCGTCATGTTGACAGACGTACCCAATGTCTTTGTTGACTATGGCAGCAGAAATCAGAGACCGGTGAAAGCCGCCCATCCCGCTGCACTCATGGCAGTGGATTTCGCTGCGGGCTCAATGGGACCGAAAGTCGAGGGTGCCTGCCGATTCGTAAAGGAAACCGGCGGCAAAAGCGCCATCGGCCAGTTATCCGACCTGATTGCGATTATGGAGGGCAACGCGGGCACCCTGATTTCCAACGAGGTGCATGGGATTGTCTATGGCGAGTGACTGAAAAACTCCACCACGCCGGTTTCCAGGGAGTATTCGGCACCTACAATCAATAAGCCCCGATCCTCCACCAGTTGTTTCAGTATGTCAGAACCCTGCCGCAACTGATCCACTGATGCCCGGATATTGGCCCGCACAGAAGCCTCCAGTAATGCCTCGGGGTCATCCCCTATATCCGAATCCAGCAACGAATCCACCGATGGGCTGATCCTGCCCACAATTGAGCGGAGATTCTTCGAACGGGTTTCTACGGGATACTGCAGCTGTTCCAGCGTGGCAATCACGGCGCCACATTGGGTGTGCCCGAGTACGACAACCAGCCGGCAGCCAAACTTATCTGCAGCAAATTCAACGCTGCCAATCTGGGAGGGCGCCACAACATTCCCCGCCACCCGGATGACGAACAGGTCACCCAGGCCCTGGTCAAAGACGATTTCTGCCGGTACCCGGGAGTCCGAACAACCCAGGATGATCGCAAAAGGCTCCTGGTCGCCGACCAATGTACTGCGCCTGGCCGGGCTCGAGAGTATCTCGCTGTTGAGGTTACCCTCGACAAACCTGCGATTCCCGTCTTTCAATCGATCAAGTGCTGATCCTGCAGTAACCATGCTTCACCCGGTTGATTCCAATCGTGAATAGTCTACCAGCATTATGGCTAACGCAGATCATGTGAGCATCGCCTGCGCAGCAGTAAAATTCTGGCATCCAGGCCGATGTTTAGATTGAGGTTTAGACAAATGAACGACAACCACAGCATGCCCATCACGCGAAAGGCGTTGTTCGCAAATCGAGTGAAACTGATGGGCACCGAAGCTGCTTTCGGCTTCGGGTCCCGCATCATCGATGTCGAAAAAGCCGACCAGGAGCGGGTCATCCGCTGCAACCTGGGACAGCCCGATTTTCCGTTACCGCAGCATATCGCCGAAGCAGTCATCGAGGCCATACGCGCAGGACAGACGACTTATTGCGATCCCCAGGGAACTCCCGAACTGCGGGCTGCGCTCGCGCGGAAAATCGCGCGGGACAGAGGACTGGATGAAATCGATCCGGAACGGGTCGTGGTATTTCCAGGCGCGCGTCCTTCAATCGGGTTCGCACAGCAGGCCTACTGTGAGCAAGGCGATGAGATCATCTACCCCACTCCGGGTTATCCGCTTTATGAATCCTATATTCCCTATGTGGGCGCCAAACCGGTTCCCATTCACCTGCGCGCAGATCACGGTTTTTCGCTGACAACGGAAGAACTCGAACCCCTGATCTCTGATCAAACCCGGTTGATTTATCTGAATTTCCCGTCCAACCCCACGGGAGGCGTCGCCAGCCGTGCACAAATCGAGGCGCTGGCCGAACTGATCCTGGAAAAAACACCTCCAAACGTCAGGGTCTATTCAGACGAAGCCTATGAGGCCATCGTGTTTGACGGAGAGGACCATTTTTCAATCGCTTCGGTGCCGGGCATGGAAGATCGCACGATCATTGCCTCGGCCGTGTCAAAGACGTATTCGTGGACCGGCGGGCGCGTTGGCTGGGCTGTTTATCCGTCGGTTCAGGAAGCCAAGGTTCACCGCAACCTGAACATCAACTACTTCGCCAGCATTCCGCCTTACAACCAGGTGGGAACGCAGGTCGCGCTGGAATCGCCGGAAAGTGATGTGGCCATCCGTACCATGGGTGATGCCTTCCAGCGCCGTCGCGACCAGGTCGTGGCGGGCCTCAATGACATAGAGGGCGTCCACTGCCAGCTCCCCAAGGGTGCTTTCTACGTGTTCCCGAACATTGCGGGGGTGATGGAAAATCTCGGGGTACTCGAAGCGTTCGATGCGCTTCCGCAGGTCACCCGCATGGACTCCAGCCCGGCTACGCTGTTCCAGCTGTTCCTGCTGCACAGGTATCACGTGGCGACCATGGACCGGCGCTCCTTTGGCGCCATTGACAGCGAGGGCCAGCATTTTATCCGCTTGTCCATTGCCACAGGCGCAGAGGACCTTGCCGAAGCCGTCAGGCGGATTGACTCAGCCTCGAAGGATGAAATCGGCTTCCGCGCCTTCATCAACTCAGGCGTGCCACTGACCTTGTAGAAAACGGTTAAACGAGTTCGTGGAGTGCTGACAGGCGCTCTTCGAACTCCTTTTCTGCAAAGCAATAACGCATGTCCAGGAAACGTTTCCGGAATTGGGCAACCCGCGGCTGTACCGTGGCTTCGTCGATCACCACGTCGCGAATGAATTCCGCCAGCTCGGCAAAATCTCCAGGTCCCATGCCGAAACGGGTCATCTCGGCGACACCCATGCGCAACGATCCTGAAGCGGTAAACCCTTCCTCCTCGTGAGACGCCTGGTAGTTGACCACGATGTTGTTCTCTTCCAGCCGCCGGGCGACTTCCGGCCCCCTGGTGTAGCCGACATTGAGCAGCACCTGGTGTGTTTCGGTGTACGAAACCGCGGGATCGCCGGACACGTTCAGCCCTGCGTCAGCCAGTGCCTGGGCGAATGCCTTGGCATTAGCGATCACGTTCGGCTGATACTCGTCCCTGAATTCATTCATTTCATAGGTAGCCATCAGTAAACCCAGCAAAGTGCCCAGGTGATGATTACTGACCGCACCGGGGAAGGCCCTGCGGTCAACTGCTTCCCAGAACGGATAGCGCGGATGTCCTTCTTCAAACCGGGCAGAAATGATGCCACGCTGTGTGCCGAAAAACGTCTTGTGGGTTGAACCCGTGACGATGTCTGCGCCCTCTTTGAAGGGCTGTTGGAAATGCGGCCCAACCAACCCCAGCACATGCGCCATGTCATACATCAGGAAGCAATCCAGTCCCAGTTCATCTATGAAAGCGCGCATTTCCGCGACGGGTTCGGGGTGCAGCACCATGCTTTTGCCAAGGATAATGAGTTCTGGCCGGTGCTCTTCCAGCAGATCCCGGGCGGCGGCTGTATCAATCCGGAACGGGTTATCCTGCAGTACCGGGAAATTCACGACGGCAGCCTTTTCTGTGCGCGGGTCCCTGGCCACATAGTCCTTCAGTGCGCCCATGGGCTGTGAACTCAGGTGCCCGCCCTTGATGATGTGGTTATTCATCACCTTTCGCATGCGCCGTTGTTCGCTCTTACGATCAGCCCGGTTGATGTAATCGACCATGGCGCTGTAAACGGTCATGTTGGCCATCTGGCCGGAGATCAGCCTCGGCTCCACGGATGGACAGCCGAGATAATGCCCAAGCTCTTTCTTCAGCAACTCTTCAACTTCCCAGATGAACTCCGTGCCCTGGTAATAAAAGACCTGGGCTTCATCCAGTGCCTTGACCTGCTTGTGTTCCGCGTAACGGCCCACCGGGTCCGCGATCGACAGCCAGCGGGTCATTGGTGACAACGTCATTTCGGAAGGGATCAGGTTGATGCACTCGAGTTGCCGCCAGTGTGTATTCGCAATGGCGTTGTCGAGCAGGTTCCTGGCTTTCTGCCGCCCTGAAGCAATCGGTGTCGTATCTTCAGTGTGGGGTTGAAGATGCACAATGGAGCGGGCATAGGGCGGCGCCTCGCCACGCAGGAAATAAGGCACGACCAGCGCTGCTGTCCTTCGGCCCCGGATTTCGACTTCGACCTCGTCGCCCTCCCATAGCTCGCTGGAAACCAGCGCCATGCCAATCGCCCGCTTGATGTTTTCATCCGTGAACCGCGACTCAACGCCCTCTCCTTCCGTGCTCCAGTAAGGCACCATGGTGCCGCTGGTGATGTAGCCCACATGCGCTTCACCCCGAAACACTTTATCGCCAGGCCGGGCGATACCCCGGCCAGCCAGTTCGAGCAGCAAAACCCGGTTTGGCAGCGCCGAAATTTCAGCGAACCGCATATCAAGGATGTCTTTCAGCGCCATGAACTGGGCATACAGTGCTTCACGACCGATAAATTCTCCTTTGAGACTGGAGAAACTCACTGCAAATCGGGACAGGTCTGATGCAAAAGCAGGTATTTCAGTACCTTCCGGATCCAACCCCAGTTCGTGGCCGTACAGCGGCAGTCCGGCTTCAAGGCGCAGTGAATCGCGGGCGCCCAGACCAATCGGAACCGCGCCTTTTTCGATCAGCAATTCCCATATATCAACGGCATCGTCTCGCTCGATGAATAACTCGAAACAGATCGGCTCCCCGGTATAGCCGGTACGTGCCACCAGCACGCGCGCATCACCGATGGCGACGATGCTGAGTTCATTGCGCATCGGCTCCGGCAAATCACCGCTGATGATGCTTTTCATGATTCGCTTGGCCAGGGGGCCCTGCAGGCTCAGCATGGCCATTTCATGCGTCCGGTCCACCATTTCGGACCCGGGGAAGGCCTTTCTCAGCGTCTCCAGGTGTTGCCAGTCCTTCTCCCGGTTACTGGCGTTCACGACCAGCAGGAATTCCTCTTCCACGAAGCGGTACAGGTAGGCGTCATCGATCACGCCCCCCGATTCGTTGGGAATCATGGTGTACTGCCCCAGGCCCACGTCCAGGCTGGCTGCATTGTTGGTCAGCACGTGTTGCAGGAAAGGCACGGCATGTTCGCCCGAAATGATGAAACGGCCCATGTGCGAGACATCGAACAGGCCGGCTTTCTTGCGTGTGGCCAGGTGCTCCTGCAGGATGCCGTCCGGGTATTGCAGCGGCATGTCCCAGCCGCCGAATTCGGTGATTTTTGCACCCAGGCCCACGTGGCAGGGATAAAAAACCGTTCTCAATGATTCGCCCATCGATCTGTTCCTTGCAGCTTGTTCCAGGGATTTGCTAGTCCGTACCAATGAATTGCTTGATGGCTTCCCACTGGGCTTCACCGTGCATGCCAGCCTGCTCGAGGCAGACATCGCCTGTGCCGCTGCCCAGGAAATAACCCTTTTTCCACGGGTAGAGTGAATGCTCTCTGCCCTTTTCCGACATGATCCATCGATACATGGTGCCGGGGGTGAAGCCTGAGAACATCATGGCCGATCCGGCAACGGAGGCGGGATAGATTTCTTCTCTTTCCTGCTTGTCCAGGCGATCGAAGAGCTCCGCGCTGGAAACGTAGTAAACGTCCAGGTTCATACCGGCTTCCCTGAGACGCGGCAGCACGCCGTTGAGAAAGGCATAAGCCACGTCGCTGCCCTGGTAAACGATCGATCCCTCGGACTTGCCATTGGCTTCGAGCAGCTTGTAAACGCCCTTGACCGCCGCTTCGGGCGCTGCCAGGCCCAGCGCCTGTCGGTCGATGATGAATTCCGAGGGACGGGTCACGTACGGAGCCAGTACCGCTGGTCTCTGCAGCAAGGCTTCAACGGTCAGCGGCCACAATTCATTGGGGTCCCACGGGGTCAGGGTGATCATCACATCACCCGGGAAGTTCTCCTGCAATACCTGGAGAGCCTGCGGCTCAGCGTGTGTCGGACCGTCCTCACCCGTCTTTACGCCGGCATGACCACAAACCACGACGAATGTCTTGTTGGGCTCGCCCGGCACCCGGTGCCGCAGCGTCTGCTGCCCGATGCCGTGTGTCTTGGCGCAGATGGTATTCAAAGGTGCAATGAAAGCGCCATAGGAGGAGCCGACGCCTATCTCGTACCCCATGGTGGCGATACCAGAGCAGATGCCGCCCATGGCATCCTCTGCGATACCACCGGCTGAAAACAACCTCGATTTTGGATTTTCGGTTGGGTGCCAAAAGCCCGAACCAAAGCCGGAACTGATACTGGCGATATTGGTTGAACCATACAGGTCAGCGGCCGCGGCCAGCACCGCGCCGTTGGTGAGTTTATTGACGTGGTTCAGGCAATGCCCGAGCGACCCGCGAAGGGTCTGGGCCGAACCCACTTCATAAGTGCAATTTTCAGGACGGCCAAGAGGCGAGATGGCCCCGTTTTCATACAGCTTGCCCAGTTCGGGAGCGTTGCTGCGCAGAGTCCTGGGCGCCGTTGCGAGGCGATTCTTGCTGTCCAGTATCCAGCCACCCAGTTTCCGGGTCATTTCCGGGTAGGTCGCAAAGGCTCTGCGAATGGTCATCAATGAGTCGTAGAAAGCCTGTTCGACGCTTTCCGGCGTTTTTTCCTGCTCAAACCGGGGAAAGGACAAACCCAGTTCGTCTTCGAACGGTTTGAGTGCCGAAAGATATTCTTCGCTGTAGAACTTATGGCCGGCGCCATGGGACTTGGCGCCCTCCATGCCGTATTTCCATCCTTTAACCGTGCGGTAAACGATCCCTGTCGGCCGGCCGTTGTTCAGTCCCAGCGCTTTTTGCTGGGCTTGACGAATTTGTGCGAAATCGAATCCATCCGGCACATAAACCACGTTGAATCCGTGGACCAGCAGAAATTCAATGGGATCCCACTGGACATATTCTCCCCGGCCCTTCCCTTCGCGAGTAACGTGGTCAGAGTCGATCGACGACTGGTTCCAGTCCACATGAAAATAGAAATTATCCAGCCCGGAACTGGCTGCTGCTGCGAGCGCCTCCGCAACCCGGCCGGGTGTCATGCCGCCTTCACCCTCGATCACGTGAACATTGGGTGCATTGTCACCGTGCATGTCCTTCAGTGTGAGCGCTAATCCTACTGAACTCGCCACACCCACTCCACTGGGCCCGGTGGATAACCAGACAAAAGGTGTTTGCGGTGTCGGGTGGCCGTCGAGCGGCTTGGCATCGAATTCAAGGAACAGGGGGGTGCTGGTGATCGGGTTTTTGCGGAAACCCAGCAGGTCTTCCAGGCGAAGTTGTTGACGTACTTCAGGCAACTGGCCTTCATCGGCCTGGCGAACCACTTCATTCCTGCACGCCCACATGGCATAAAGCCCCAGGGCCTTGTGTCCGGCAGCATAGGAAATGATGTCCGCCGTACGGTCCATTGGGTTGGAAATATCGTAGGTCATCCGGTTAAACAGCAATGATTCCACGATGCGACCGCTTGAAACGCTGCCTCCGGGATGCCCGGATGAGGCATGGTTGAACATCACGGCACACAGTGTCCGGTAATTGAGGTCCAGAAATTCCAGACTGGCAAGGTCTTCGGCGGGAAGGTCTGGGCAGATAGCAGGGTCAATTGAAATATACTGGGTACCCCGGTCACGCAAATTAAGTGAATATGACATGCAAGGATTCCTATCAGATGGTGTCAGCATTTCACCAGATATTCAGCGGCTTTTTAAGCGAAAAAGAAGGACATCCCTATCTAGATCAAATGCATCGCCTGCATACCGGAAGAGCTGAACCAGATGCTGAATAACCAACAGATAAATGACTTTCATAACCAGGGCTTTCTGGTGCTGGAAACACTGTTTTCGGATCAGCAAATCAGCATGCTCAAAAGCGCTGCCCTGGGTATTGTTGATGATTTCGATATCGACCGGCACCAGACCGTTTTCCGAACGGATGACCGCGACGCGGGCCGGGACGACTATTTTTTCAACTCGGCAGAGGCGGTGCACTGTTTTCTGGAAGATGGCGCGGTTACCGCGACTGGCGAAGTCATTCGTCCCAAGCACCTGGCCATCAACAAGATCGGCCATGCCCTGCATGACCTGGTGCCCGACTTCACTTCATTCTGCCGGTTGCCGGTCATCGGCGAAATACTGCGCGATCTGGGTCTGCAGGCACCACAGCTTTGGCAAACCATGTACATCTTCAAACAACCATCGATCGGGGGCGAGGTGCGCTGGCACCAGGACGCCAGCTACCTGCTCACGCAGCCGGCTGCAGTGACGGGGCTATGGGTTGCCGTGGAAGATGCCACCCGGGACAACGGCTGCCTGTGGATGCAGCCTGGACAGCATCGATCCCCTTTACGAGAAATCTACCAGGTCGATTGGAACAGGCGGGAAGGCGAACTCACAGAACTGGATAAAACGCCCTGGCCTGCGGAAGAGGCCGTGGCGGTAGAGGCACCCGCCGGCAGCCTGGTCCTTTTTCACGACCATATGCCGCATTACAGCTCGCAAAACCGATCAGACCGCTCACGCCATGCATTCACCCTGCACGTTTCGGATGCCCGCTCAAAATGGTCCCCAAAGAACTGGCTGCAGCGTCCAAAGCTCGGTAAATTTACCCTTTAAGGAGAGTATTTCATTTCCGGGCTTTAAATTTCAGCGTAAACCTTTCGCCGTCATGGTTACCGGTCAATACCAGGCGACCCGCCACAAAACGGTAGGCCTCTGCGTGGCTCAGCAATCCCAGGAATTCAGATTCGATGTTCATTTGCGCTTCGGGGCAGGCCATCCGTGTACCCATGGCCGGACCAATCCGCAGTTCACCGGGAGCCGCACCGTTTTCGACACTCGCGGAATAACGGTTGCATCCACTGTTGCCGGCGACCTGGCCTTCGGAGAATGCCAGCGTCACTTCCGTGTTTTCAGGCAGGTCATGACCGGCCTTGAGCCGGGTAAGGGCCCACTCAGTTCCCTCCAACGCTGCAACCGTCAGTTTTCCGTCCATACGAGGTCCCTGCTCTTTCAATTGACCGTCTTCAAAGCCCCAGCTTCGGCCCGCCAGTTGGGAAGGACAGCAGGCTGCATCGTCTTCACCCTGCTGAACAACATTCAGCGAGACGATGCCTGATTCAATCGAACCGCTGCGCACCTGGACGCGGTCACCCAGTGGGGCCGTTGCCACGTTCATCCATTTTCCTTCCTCTTCTTTCATCGCGGCAAGATAGTCGAAAGTGCCGGAACCGCCGGAACTTTGCCAAAGCAGGACTACGGCTTCGTCAGCGCCATCCCCGTCCAGGTCGCCATGCAGACTGAAGCCTTCGGCCAGGCCCACTGCGGGGCGCGAGGCACCCCCCTCCACGAACGGTTCACCCTCCCAATGGCCGTCTTTCAACTGCACACTCTGGTCCTCGATTCCTTTATAAAGCGCATTGGCGAGATCGCCATGCGGTTCATCTTCACAACCAGCGAAAGTAGTTGAGGTCGTAAAAAACAACGCCCCTGCCATCGACATTATTAAGCTTGCGTGTCTGGTCTTTTTATTCATGGTCATGCTCCGGGTACTCAGGCTGTGAAAAGGTACTGGCCGGGAAACGGGTTCCCTGCTTCGGGAATTTTGGCATAATCCGGACTGCAACTGGAAATTCGCTTTGAACTCACCCACAGGAAATACCCGGATGCCCTCTGCCGCTCATTGGAAAAGCCTGTTATTGGTTTCTACCATCATCTGGCTGGTTACAGAAACCGGCCCCATCGCTGCTGATATAAGTGTTTCAGGAGAGGCTTCGACATTCACCTCTCCCAACGGACTGGTGGAACAATGCATCGAAATCGACCCATTGCCAGGCGCCCATTATTCGAAAAAAGACCTGGAAACACAATCCGCATATTGCGCCATCGACTTTTCCAGGGTGGCACTGTGCCCCAAACTCTGGAGCACCAGTCCCGGCACGGTGGTACTGGATATCGATGCATCAGCCTATGGAGGAGACTACACCGCGTTTGAGAAGCAGCATTGCGCCGCTGGCCATCATGCCAGGGACGCCGCTCTTGGAAAGCTGGCTTCGTTCAAAATCTCCGTCAATCAGCCCGACACCAGCGCTACCTACGCGCCTTCGTCCTGGATTTATTACCACCTGTCACGCTATTTCGACACCGGTGTTCATGTACCTGTGGCGGTTTACCGCAGCTATGACCGGGAGCAGCACCTTGGTCGTGTCGTCAAACCCGCTCTCAGCATCATCCAGGGCCGTCATGGTCTGAAAATGCTGGGTGCCGGATGGAAATTCCTGGAAAAAGTCGAGTCAGGGCAGGATATGGGCAATGCCGGTAAAGCGGTTCTGACCGATGAAAACCGGCAGGTTTTTGGCGTATTGCTGGACAACCAGGGAGACCGCTATGGAGTTGACTTTAATGGCACCAGGGAATCGGGCTGGGGCACGGGACAGAATTACGACTTTCAGCAAACGCCACCGTACCTCGCATTACGCAGTTCACTGCCTGTACCCGAAGCCATCGAAGAGGGCATTCATAAGGCTCGAACAGACCCCACGCTGGCCAAGAAAGTGTCACCGGACCTGGCGCCAGCCCAGGTTGCTTTCTGGATGAATGATCTGCTGGAAATCACACTGCTCGACTACATCCTCGGCCAACAGGACCGCATCGGAAACATCGATTACCAGTGGCGCTGGTTCTGGTTGAAAAACGGAAAAGTACACAGCCAGCATGCCCATGGGACCGATATTCCGGCAAAACTCAGTGACCACAACCCGCTGCGACTGCGCCGCTCCGCCATTAATGATAACGATGCGGGAGTCCGGCGCGGATACGCCAACTTTGCAATGAAGACCGGAATGCTCGATGGTCTGAAGCACTACAATGCATCGTTATATGAGCGACTGGCAAAACTGGCCCGGGACTTCCAGGAAAATGGGCCTGTTTACCAGTGGTTCACCAACAGCTCCGGCTTGAGCAACCGGGAAATTGAAAGCATCAGGGACAGAACGGTCAAGGCCTTCGCCATCATCCAGGCTGAATGCCAGTCAGGACAGCTGAAACTCGACCTGCAGCCAGCGGAGTTTTTGCCTGGCGCAGCCCAATCACTGTCAAACGCTGCCCACTCATGTGATCCTGCCTCTCAATGAAAGCACCCATTGCCGGACTTCTGATCCTGTTGATTTTCAACAGCCCCCCGGCTATTGCCCAGTCCATTGCACTCATTTCCGATATCAATGGACGGTATGGCAGCACGAACTACCATGAACGGGTGTCAACGGCGATCGATACCATCGTTGCATCGCGCCCTCAACTGGTGATCAGTGCCGGCGACCTGGTGGCCGGACAAAAGAAAGCACTCAGCGAACTACAACTCGAGTTGATGTGGCAGGGGTTCGAGGACACCGTACGACAACCACTGGCAGATGCCGGCATCGAATTCATCAGCACACCTGGAAACCATGACGGTTCAGCCTTACCGGGGTTCGAGCAGGAGCAGCAGCAATATCATACCCACTGGGCTGAGAAGCATCCGGACCTGAAAATGACGGCTGACAGCGACTGGCCGCGCCGATACGCCGTCTGGCAGGACAAGCTACTGATCATAGCTATTGACGGGACCCTGCCGGGCAAACTGCAGGCTGCCGACAGAGCGTTTCTGGAAAGCACACTGGACCGTGACCGTGCAGCAGCTGAGCGCGTGATCGTTCTTTCACATCTTCCCATGTGGCCTTTTGCCCGGGGCCGGGAAAAGGAAATCCTCCGTGACCCGCAGCTACAGAAGCTGCTGGCCAGGTACCAAGTGAACTTTTTTGTCAGCGGACATCACCATGTTTTTTATGCCGGCACGGACGCTGCGGGCGTCGTGCATATCGCGGTGGGAGCACTGGGCGGTAACGCCCGGAAGTTCGTTGGCGAAGCCGCATCTCAGCCCTTCAGCTACGTGTCCCTGGAGCTTTGTGAAGAGGGATTCAAGCTGGCTGCCCGGAAAGCACCCGGGTTCACGGACGACGTCACACTTTCCGGATTACCTGCTTCAATCGAAGGCCCAATGGGGCAGCTGACCCGGCTGGACCTGTCCATGAAATCTGGACTCATGGAGAACTCATGCCGGCGCTAAAAAACCTGACGAAAGCACTTGTTGTATTGCTTTCGGCAATCACCTTGTTTGCCTGCGAGAATCAGATTTCCCAGCAAGATAATTCATCGATCCATGTAAATCCTGCCATGGAGTACCTGCCCTACACGAACATGGCAGGTGACCTGGACATTTCCAGGGATGAGTACTTTGACAAGCTCCAGGGCTTCTGGCTGGGTCAATGCATCGCCAACTGGACAGGCCTGGTCACCGAGATGGACAAAATCGGTGGTGAAGGTCCGCATGGAACGTTCTATACCCGGAAGGACTGGGGTCAGCCCGATCAGCCAAGTATCTGGGGTCAGGGCATCCCCAGTGATTTGTCCCCCACCATTGACTGGGTTTTCGAGGATGAAGGAGGAACCTGGGGGTCGGACGATGATACGGACATCGAATACATGTACCAGCATCTGTTGCTGTCCCATCGAACCAGCATGCTCAGTGGTGAACAGATCCGCGACGGCTGGCTGACGCATATCTATTCGGACGAGAACACTCCGTTCATCAACAACGAAGGCGAAAAGGAAAATTTCCTGTGGGTGTCCAACCAGCGAGCCCATGACCTGATGCGGACAGAGGGCATGACTCCGCCTGCGACAGGCGACCCGGTCAATAACCCCGAATTCGACATGATTGATGCGCAGCTAACAACGGAAATCTTTGGCTTGTTCGCGCCGGCGCGGCCTGATGTGGCTTTGAAAATGGCGCACCTGCCCATACGGGCCACGGCCAGAGAGAACGCTGCCTGGGCCTCCGAATTTTACGTGGTGATGTACTCATTGGCGTCCGCTGCAAACCCGGAACTCCCGATCAGGGAACAGGTTCACGGGATGGCGGACACGGCCCGCCGATATCTGCCTGATGATTCCTACACCGCCAGGATGTTCGATTTTGTCAAAAGCCGCTATGAGGCCGGTGTGCCCTGGGAACAGGCGCGCGATGAAGTCTACGTTCGCTACCAGGTGGAACAACAGGACGGCTACGACATCACTTCACGCGACTTGTATTGCAATGGCTGCTTTGCGTCGGGTATCAATTTTGCCGCCAGTATCATCAGCCTGCTCTACGGAGAAGGCGACTACCAGGAAACGGTTAAAATTGCGGTATTGACCGGCTGGGACTCGGATAACCCGGCGGCTACCTGGGGTGGCTTGCTGGGTTTCATGCACGGCAAGCAAGGCATCGAAAGCAGCTTCGGCCGAAAGTTCGCCGACCGCTTCAACATTCACCGGACCCGGGGGAATTTTCCCGACGACGGCATCGACACCTTCCCAAACATGGCCCGCAACGGAATATTCGTGGTTGACCGGGTCGTGCAGGAAGAAATGGGCGGTGGCATCGACCTGGAAAATAACCGCTGGCTGATACCGGCCGCCGGGCCGGTCAGTAAGTAAATTTACCCCGGCGAATGCGCTCGGCTTCCATCTGCTCGACTTCGCGTGAACCCGAGATCACAATCTCAGGATTTGGCACGTAATCGAGTTCCTGGTTACCCCGCTCGTACGGCACGGAGTTCAGAATGGTCCGCATCGCGTTCAAACGGGCTTCGTGTTTATTATTAGACCGAATGACCGTCCAGGGTGCGTGATTGGAATGAGTGCGCTTGAGCATCTCGTATTTCTGGTTGGTGAAATCATCCCAGCGTTCCTGCGCCTGTAAATCCACCTCGCTCAACTTCCACTGTCTCAGGGCGTCGTTTTTACGCCGATCAAAACGATAGGCCTGCTCGCCCTTGGTCACACTGAAATAAAGCTTGACCAGGATGGTTCCCTGGCGAACCAGGTCTTTTTCAAAACCCACAACACCTTTCATGAATATCTTGTATTCTTCAGGCGTGCAGAAACCAAATATCGGCTCTACCATCGCACGGTTGTACCAGCTGCGATCGAACATCACGACCTCCCCGCCCCGGGGAAACTGTTCTACGTAGCGCTGAAAAAACCACTGTGTGCGCTGGGCTTCGCTGGGTTTGCCGAGCGCCACCACGCGGTAATGTTTTTCATTCATGTAGCGCGTAACCCGCCGAATGGTTCCGCCTTTACCGGAAGCATCCCGGCCCTCGAAAAGGATAATCATGCGGCGCTTGGTCTCTTCAAGATACTTTTGCATCATGATCAACTCGGCCTGGAACGGCTTGAGGACCCTCTCCTGAACCGATGTTTGCAAAGTTGAGACGACTTTTTTTCCGCCATATTCCTCGATGAGCGACTTTAACTCTTCGTTTTCGCTCAGAATGTCTTCGGCGCTGATAAAAGGCTTCGGCTCTGGTTCCGTGGTTGGCTCTGCCGTTGGAAAGTCGGGAGTAATTACTTTTTCAGTCACTTTTATCAGGCCTCGTTTGATTCACTGAGACCGATTGTAGCAACAGTCCGGGGATGCAGGCACAGACTGAGATCAATTTTTTTTGCGCTTGGCCAAATACATCCAGAGCCCGGAAACCGCCAGGATCAGGATGAAAGCAGCCATCAAATCATTGAAAAACTTTGCCGCAGGGCCCAGAAAACGCGCAGCATGGAGATCGAGCAGAAACCGCTCCCAGGTGATGTTCTCTGCAGTGGAGGTGGCAGCAGCCTGCCAGTTTCTTCCACTGAGTTCTGCTGCTGCTCTGGTGTCCAGTACGCGGCCATCGATGAGGTCTGGTGTAGTGACAACGGTTTTGTTTGCGCCGCGAAGATAGATCTCGGGGCCCTCTCTAAGCGCGGCATTCAGGCTGGCGAGACCAAACTGCCTGACACTCATTTTCTCGACCAGCTGGCCCGAATCATCAAGAAGAAAAAGGTCTCGCGCACCCAGTAGCAACACACCTACCGGTAACTGAATCCGTGCAAATAGCTGCTCACAGTCAATGCCTTCAGAGGTCAGGGGCTCACACAGGTTACTGCCCCGGGTTTCGATGCCATAGACCCATCGCTGCAACGGATCAGCCAACGGCCGGCTGTCGAGATTCCAGTCATTGGCGTGATTGATCAACACGCCACTGAATGCGAGCAACATCAGCCAGATCGAAACGAAGATAGCGAATCGCCGGTGCCAGCGCGCCACGGCCTTGCGCTGCCGGGCCTGGTCAATGGTCATTCGTTTTCTCCCGCGCTACCTCATCCAGCAGAAGAGCGAGTTTCACCTGGCGGTTCAGTGCATTAACCGACATGGTCGCCCCGGTGATGCCATCGATGTATCGATCCAGTGACTGGCCGCCGTCCAGTGCCGCATCTTCGTATTGGCTTGTGAATGCGCTGCGATGTACTTCCGATCCTCTGCTCTCGCGAAAAACCAGCACGCGAACCTGCTCGACCCGTCCGTGATTTACGATGATCCCGCTGGTGATGGGTTCAGTCTTGCCTATTTCATCCAGCACCCAGGCAGTTTTCCCTTCTTTTTCACAGTAACGGACGCGAACGCCAGGGAACGGATGACCCACCAATTGCTCAATTCGGGTTTTGGTATCGCTTTTCAACCAAAGCACCTGCTTTTGGCAACCGGAAAGGTTTTCCGCCAGGAACTCAACCGGCTCCTGGTATACCGTCTCCATTGCGAATGCGGCCTGGCTGGTCCATAGAACCAGCCAGGTCGCGAGCCATGCCATGCGAGGAGAGTTCGACACGCTCAGAATTGATACCCCACACCCAGATTCCAGCCATCCAGTTCTTTCTTGCCGTCAGGTGCATCCTGATCCTGGTAATCCAGTTTGAAGACGACGTTGGGGTGCAGCCAGTAATTGATACCCAGGTCCCATTGCGCGTATTCGGTATCGCTGTTGTTGCCCGCCATGTTATCCCAGCGGTTGTATCGGGCGAACACGCCCCAGTTTTCATTGAAACGCCAGCTGGGTTCGATGTACCAGCCCTTCTGACGATCAGCACCGATGGCTTCAGGCCCTTCCCCGTCCAGCGACCAGTCGGCATACAGCGCACGTAAACCAAATGCTTTGTGCTGCCAGGTGACATGGCCCGTGTAGAGCCAGGCACTGCCGGCCGTGGGATCGGTTTCCTGGGTAATATCGCCCTGGTACTGGATACTCGCTGAAAGCTCCAGGCCCGGAACACCCAGCCAGCGTATGCGCCCTGTTGCGGCCCCTGAGTCAAACTTTGCCTTAGCGACTTTTTGACGTCCTGCCCGGATGGCGTAGTTATCATCAGCAGTGGTGTACAGTCCCGAATGGGCAGCGGCATCGTAGCGCCAGCCATCCGCAAAGCTGCCGTGGAACTGCAGACCGCCCTCCCACCAGGTCGTCGGAATGATGTTCTTCTCTACCGGGTTGCGCTCGACACCATAGAAGGTGGGCGGTTCGTGCGTTTCATTCAGAATACCAATCGGTAACAGGAACACGCCGGCACGCATGCTTTGGTTCGTGGCCCAGTCGTACTCAACGTAGGCCTGCTCCACCTCCACTTCACCGGGTTTACCGTCTCCTGACAAAGCGTGTTCGATCTCCAGTTCACTCATGAAGCGCGTGCGGTCATTGAAGTCATGACTGAAAAACAACACAAAGCGGTGCAGATCCAGCACGTTGCTGTCCTCACCGTTGACCTGGTTTTCCAGCAGGTTCGCATGCAGTTCACCATAGCCTCCAAAACGCGACCTGGGTTCGGCCAGCACCGGTTGACTTTCCATATTCTCAGCCAAAATTTCCGCCTTTTCGTTGGCTTCGATACTGGCCTGTGCATTGGCATCAACCTGCTCTTTCAAGGCCATGACGACTTCACGCGTGTCGTCCAGCTGCTTCAAAAGAAAGTCGATCTGATCCTGCTGCGCCTTGATCACGGACTGCATTTCATCCATCTGCGGATCAGCAGCAAACGTGGCTGTACTGGCTGTCAGAAGTGCAATCATTAAGAATCTTCTCATTGCTTTATTCCTGCATTATTCGATCAGACGCAGGAAGTGTAATGAGAACGTATCCTACATGCAAATGATTCTCATTAGCAATTGACGCAGGTCATTTTCTCCCCAAAAAGGGACATTTCCAGAGCAAAAGAAAACCCCCGGCCCTGACGGACCGGGGGTTCCATGATGGTACTTATTAAGGTGTGTTCAGAGTGATTTGAACACCTCGTCCAGAGTGTCCTTGGCATCGCCGAACAGCATCCGCGTATTATCGAGGAAAAACAGCGGATTCTGGACGCCTGCATAGCCGGTGGCCATGCTGCGCTTGAGCACGATAGACGTGGTTCCCTTCCAGCATTCGAGCACCGGCATGCCGCCAATGGGGCCATCCGGGTCGGTCAATGCCGAAGGATTGACGATATCATTGGCCCCAATGATGATGGAGACATCGACTTTCGGGAAGTCATCGTTAATTTCGTCCATTTCGAACACGATGTCATACGGTACCTTGGCTTCAGCCAGCAATACGTTCATGTGGCCCGGCATGCGCCCCGCAACGGGGTGAATACCAAACCTGACATTGACACCCTTCTCGCGCAAAGTCTGGGTGATTTCATGGACGATATGCTGCGCCTGGGCAACGGCCATGCCGTAACCCGGAATGATCATCACTTCCTTGGCGCTGGTGAGCAGATCTGCCGTCGACTCAGGATCGATCGAAACAACCTCGCCCTGGTCTTCTCCACCAGCCGCTACAGTGCCCCCACCGGTACCGAAGCCACCGGCAATCACTGCCAGGAACTTGCGGTTCATCGCGCGGCACATGATGTAGCTCAGGATCGCGCCACTGGAACCGACCAGTGCGCCGGTAACGATCAACAAGTCATTACCCAGCATGAAACCGGTAGCCGAAGCTGCCCAACCGGAATAGCTGTTGAGCATGGAAACCACCACAGGCATATCAGCACCGCCGATGGCCATCACCATGTGGATACCGAACAGCAGTGAAATCACCGTCATGATGATCAGCGCCTCCATGCCACCACCAGCGGCTGAATCGCCGACAAACTGGTACCCAAACCAACACACTCCAATCAACAGAGCCAGGTTAAGCCAGTGCCGGGCCGGAAGTGTCAACGGCTTGCCGCCGATACGTCCGGACAGTTTGCCAAATGCAATCACGGAACCGGAAAACGTCACGGCACCAATCAAGATGCCGAGATAGGTTTCCACATCATGGATGGTCAGTTCGATGCCGACGTAATGCGTCAGCCGATCCGGATCCATGAAGTTGGCGAAACCTACGGCCACTGCCGCCATACCTACAAGGCTGTGCAATATAGCCACCAACTCGGGCATCTGCGTCATCTGCACGCGCCGGGCGGCGATCACACCCACCGTTCCACCAATGAGCAGGGCTACGATCAGATACTCAAAATTCTGGGTGACATCCCCGAGAATCGTTGCGATCAGGGCGATCGCCATACCGACGATGCCGTACCAGTTACCCCGGCGGGCGGTTTCCTGGTTGGAAAGACCGCCGAGCGCGAGAATGAAAAGGATGGTCGCGATGATATACGAGACCTGGATAATTCCTTCGTTTACCTCAAACATGACGACCTCACTTCCTGAACATTTCGAGCATGCGGCGTGTCACCGCGAACCCGCCAAAAATATTGACGCTGGCGATCAGTACGGTACCGATGGCGATCCACTTGATCACCTCGTTCCCGGAACTGATCTGTGTCAGCGCACCGATAATGATGATGCTCGATATCGCGTTAGTGACGCTCATCAGCGGCGTATGCAACGCTGCCGTGACGTTCCAGATCACCATGTAGCCAACGAAACACGCCAGCACGAACACCGTGAAATGAGCCATGAATGAAGCCGGTGCGACCGCCCCCAACCCCAGCAATGCCAGGCCTGCAATGATCATCCCCACGGCCGGACCGATAAAGGAACGCTCCTTTTTTTCAACCGGAGCAACAGCGACCGGTTCGGGGGCCTTCTTCGGCGGCGCTGCAGACAGCTTGGGCGCGGGAGGTGGCCAGGTGGTTTCGCCGTTGATACAGACCGTGGCGCCGCGGAAGACTTCGTCCTCCATGTCCACATTGATCTGGCCATCTTTTTCCGGCGTGAGATCAGTCAACAAGTGGCGCAGATTGGTTGCATACAACTGGCTGGATTGAGCCGCCAGACGACTGGGCATGTCGGTGTAACCGATGATGGTGACGCCGTTGTGCGTGACAACCTGTTCAGGTTCTGTCAGTTCACAGTTGCCACCCTGTTCGGCGGCCAGGTCGACGATAACGCTGCCGTCCTTCATGGACTGTACCATCTCGGCCGTAATCAGGCGCGGGGCTGGTTTGCCGGGGATCAACGCCGTGGTGATGATGATATCCACGTCTTTGGCCTGCTCGGCAAATAATGCCATCTCGGCCTTGATGAATTCGTCACTCATGACCTTGGCATAGCCACCCTCACCTGATCCGTCTTCGTCCTCGAAGTCCAGCATCAGGAACTCGGCATCCATGCTTTCAATCTGCTCCTTGACTTCGGGGCGCGTATCGAAGGAACGGACTATCGCACCCATACTCTTGGCTGCGCCGATCGCTGCCAAGCCGGCAACGCCCGCCCCGATGACCAGTACTTTGGCAGGCGGAACCTTCCCCGCAGCCGTTATCTGGCCCGTGAAAAAACGCCCAAAATGCTGGGCTGCTTCTACCACCGCGCGATAGCCCGCAATGTTCGCCATCGAACTTAATGCGTCCACTTTCTGGGCACGTGAAATACGCGGGACACTGTCCATCGCCATGGCTGTTACGCCACGGTCGGTGAGTTGCTTGAGAAGCTCCGGATTTTGCGCCGGCCACAGGAAACTGATTAGCGTCTGGCCGGATTTAAGCTTCGCGGCTTCTTCCTCTTCGGGACCGCGAACTTTCAGTATGATGTCGGAATCCGACCAGATTTCATCAGCGGTCGCAACGACTGCG